>Ga0180434_10000738_pt1 | contig 47925 bp, 38 predicted proteins | sample SS_ome_7_FD_132453 | JGI IMG/M metagenome (GOLD analysis project Ga0180434, IMG submission 132453) | Hypersaline lake sediment archaeal communities from the Salton Sea, California, USA - SS_1_D_2 metaG | ecosystem: Environmental > Aquatic > Non-marine Saline and Alkaline > Hypersaline >... | reverse complement strand
GGAGGAGGCCCAGGCCGCCGTCGACCGCCACCGGACCTTCCAGCCGCCCACCGAGGGCTTCTCGGAGCACACCTACGAACTGGAGCCGAAACGGTACGCCGACGGCACGTGCCGGGCCGCCCTGGTGAATCCCGGCCTCGGCGACGGCCTCGCCGTCAGCCTCACGTGGTCCAAGGACGCCCTGCCGTACATGGCCGAGTGGAAGATGATGGGCGAGGGCACGTACGTCGTGGGCGTGGAGCCGATGACGTGCCCCTTCCCGCCGCGCCAGGGCCTGCGGGAGCGCGGCCTGATGCCGGAACTCGAGCCCGGCCAGGCGAGGGATTCGGGCCTCGTCATCGGCGTGCACTGCGGGCAGGACGAACTGGAGCGGGTCGCCCGATGGGTCGAAGGCGAATGATGCTGCGGTTGACGGAACGGCGCGACAAGGCCATGCCGCGCGGTGGGTCTCCGGACCCACCGCGCGGTGCCCAGGACTGGACACCGCGCATCGCGTATTGCGCGGTGGGCAGTCTTGCCCACCGCGCGGTGCCCAGGACCGGACACCGCGCATCGCGCACCCGCCGCCCACGAGATAGCGTTGTCGTGGTGGCGGCGGTCGTGCTTTCGGCGGCCTGCGCGGCCGGGGGCGGCGAGTACTCGGCGGAGCAGGCCCAGAGGCTCGCCGTCCGGATGGCCCAGGTCGATGCCGTCAACCGCCTGACCGAGCGGGTGCTGGCGGTGGCGCTGCCCTCCGGCGAGACGGTCCGCGAGGCGCTGGGTCCGGGCAGCCGGAAGGACATCGCCCTGCGGGTCTTTCTGCGGTCGGCCCGGATGGTCGGTCCCCCGCGGGTCTACTCCGACGGCGTGGCGGAGGTCGATGTTCAAGCGCCGGTGGAGGTTATCGCGGAGAAGGTGGCGGCCCTGTCGGGCCGGACGCCGGACCAGGTCCCCCTCGCCTCGCTGTGCGTCGGCCCCATCGGGGCGAACCTGTCGGCGAGCGGGCGGGGCCGGGCGCCGGAGGGCCTGTCGGCGGAGACCGTCCGGCGGATCGCGTCGGCCCCGGCCGACGAACTGACGGAGATGTACCCGGCCGGCTGGCGCCGCGTGACGGCCGCCAGCCGGGTCCTGGCGGCGCGGTCTGCCCGCGTCGCCGCCTACGAGGCCATGGCCGACCGCCTCAAGGGCCTCCTCCTCGGCCGGAGCGAGACGGTGGCGGACCTGGTGGCGGGGTCGGCGGCCGCCAAGGCCGCCTTCGACGCCTACGTCCGGTCGCTGCCGGTTGCCGGGCCGCCCCGCTTCATGCCGGACGGCATCGCCGAGGTGGAGGTGGCGACGCCGCTGGCCCGCCTGATTGCGGTCCTGAAACGTCTCCGCCGCATCCGTGGTCGCGACACGGGGCCGAGCGCAGAGCGGATCGACCGGCTCAGCGTCCGGATCAAGTCTGACCGGATCGCCGTCACGGGCCGGGGCATGCCTCCGCCGGAGGCCGTCCGGCCGGCGCCCGCGCCCACCGTGGCGGGCGGCGAAGCCCTGCCCGATTGGGCCGCCGAGACCCTCGAGGCGGCGGGGACGGCCGAGATCAGCCCGGACGTCTCCGACGCCCGGCGGAACCGCCTCCTGGCCGTCCGCGCCGCCAAGGTGCGGGCCCTGGCCGACCTGGAGCGGCAGGTGAACGCCGTCGTGCTGGACGGCGGCACGACGGTCCGGCAGCGGGCCGCCAGGGACCCGGTCTTCCGGCGGGACCTGGAGACGTTTCTCGACAGCGCCCGCCCGGTCCGGTGCCGGTCGCTGGACGAGGGCCGGGCGTGGGAAGTGGTGCTGCGGCTGCCGCTGCTGCGTCTCTACGCGTTCTCGCGGCGTGAGGAATGAGGGGTTTGCCGCTCTTTTATCCCTCTCCCCTTGTGGGAGAGGGTAAGGGGAGGGGGATTGCGGGAAAGGTGGACGGCGTTCACCCTCACCCCATCCCTCTCCCGTCAAGGGAGAGGGAGCACTTCACCTTCGCGCGGTGCCCACGACCGGACACCGCGCATCGCACAGTTAGCCGCCGGACTCCTCCGGCGCGTGCCGTACATTGGGCGCGGCAGGTCTCCGCACCCGCCGCGCGGGACCGCTATGCCGTGCGCGGCACGGAGCGGCCTCACATCGTCATCAGCCAGGCATCCGCCACGAAGGCGGCATCCATGAGGATGAGCCAGTAGAGCATCCGTGGGATGAAGCGGCGGTAGGCCTCGGGCCGGCGTTCGGGACCGGCGGCCGACCACAGACCGCCCGGCCACATCGCCGCCAGCAGCAGGAACGCGAAGAGCCGCGCCACCGGGGCGTGGAATCCCTCGGCGGCGGCGGCGACGGCCACGGCAATCATGGCGAAGCCTGCCGCCGCGGCGGCGAAAAACGCCACCGTCCACGGCCGCGAGGATACCGTGACCTCCCGCCGGGCCGCGATGCTATAGCCCGTGACGACAGACGCCGCGAAGAACAGCGCCGCCCCGTGGCGGGCCCACAGCGGCCCGCTGAGGGCCACCAGGTCCGGCGTGATGTCGTGGGGCACGCCCACCGCGGCCGCGACGCCGATAAAGAAGTTCAGGAATCGGCACAGGCCCATGACCGGCATGGCGACGGAGGAGGGGCCGTGATTCGCCGCCAGGTGGTAGAGGTTGACGGCGGCAAAGGCGCCGATGGCAATCACCAGGGCTCCCCCGCGTTCCATGCGGGCCAGTTGCGCCGCGCAGCCGGCTGCCAACGCTGCCGACAGCACGAGCAGACCGACCGCCGTCGGGATGCCGACCTCCCCGGTGGCCAGGGGCCGGCCGGGGTCCAGCCGGCGGTCGCGCCGGCGGTCGACCAGGTCGTTCTCCACGATCCCGTACAGGTACAGGCCGGTCGAGGTGCCCGCGACCAGGGCCACGTGCTGCCAGGAGACGGCATTGGGTCTGGGAAGGATGGCCACGAAGTACCCGGCGACGGAGTCGGCGACGGCCGTGACGACAAGCGGTAGACGGAGCAACCGTGACATGCCGCGAATGCTCATGGCCCTTCGAGTGTAGTGCGGCCGGAGGACGGTTTCCAGCCTTTTCAGCGGCGGGGTCCGGGATTATAATCGCCCGCCATGGTGATCACCATCGATGGGACGGTGGGCAGCGGCAAGAGCACCGCCGCCGCCGGCCTGGCCCGGCGGCTGGGGGCACGCCACCTCGACACGGGCGCCATGTACCGCGCCCTGACGCTGAAGGCCCTGGAAACCGGCGCCGACCTGGAAGCCCCCCAGGCGCTGGAGGCGCTCGCCCGCACGAGCACCGTCGAGGCGGACGGCGAGCCGGGCCGCCAACGCATCCGCCTCGACGGCCGGGACGTGACCGACCGGATTCGGGAGAACCGCGTCAGTACGGCGTCGCATTACCTAGCCCGAACGGCCGGCGTCCGGCGGGTGCTGGTGGCCGCCCAGCGCGCCTTTGCCGAGACGGCCGGCGACGTCGTCGCCGAGGGCCGCGACCAGGGCACCGTCGTCTTTCCGGACGCCGAGGTGAAGTTTTTCCTGGACGCAGAACCGGAGGTGCGGGCTCGGCGCCGGCAACTGGAACTGCAAGGACGGGGCGAGTACCGGTCGTACCGGGAGGTGCTGGGCGAGGTTGCCGAGCGCGACCGCCGCGACGCCACGCGCGAGGCCGGCCCGCTTCGCATCCCGGCCGACGCCGTCCGCGTCGATACCACGGACCTGGACGTGGAGGCGATGATCGGTGTGCTGGAGGGCGAGGTCCGGCGCCGCGTGAAGGAGGAGGCGTGAACGCTCCGGTCCGGGCCTGGTATGCCCTGCTCCAGCAGGTGGCGCGGGTGCTGTTCGTGACGCTGTTCGGTCTCCGAGTCTTCGGGCGTGAGCATTTGCCTCGGCGTGGCGGCGTGCTCGTCGTCTCGAACCATCAGAGTTATCTGGATCCGATCCTGGCGGCGGTGGGGATGCGCCGTCCGTTTCACCCGATGGCCCGGGCGTCGCTGTTCCGGGCGGGGCCGTTCGGGTGGCTGATTCGCAGTCTCCACGCGTTTCCGGTGCGGCGGGGGTCGGCGGACGTGTCGGCCGTTCGCGAGGCGCTTCGCCGGCTGAAGGGCGGGGCGGTGGTCCTGGTGTTCCCGGAGGGGACGCGGACGCGCGACAGGTCCATCGGTCCGCTGCGGGCGGGTCCCGTTCTGCTGGCCCGGCGGGCGGGCGTGCCCATCCTGCCGATCGTCATCGACGGGGCGTTCGAGGCCTGGCCGAGGACGCGTCGGCTGCCCCGCCCCCATCGGGTGCGGGTGGCGTGCGGCCGGCCGATGTCGGCCGAGGCGGCGGCCGGCCGGGATCCGGCCGAGGTCGTCGACACGCTTCGCGGCGAGATGCTCGCCCTTCAGCGCCGCCTGCGGTCCATGGCAAGAAGGGAGAGGCGATGAGTCCGGCCGACGGCCCCGGGGACCCTGCCGCGGCCCCGACCCTGGAGGTCGCCGAGGGGGCGGGCGTGTGCTTCGGCGTGAGGCGGGCCCTTCGTCTGGCCGAGGAGGCGCTGGAGGCCGAGGCGCCCGTCTACGGCATGGGGCCGCTCATCCATAACCCGCAGGAGGTGGGCCGACTCGGCGCCAAGGGGTTCCAGGTCGTCGAGACGCTGGACGAGGTCGAGGCGGGGGCCACGCTGCTGGTGCGGAGCCACGGCCTCTCGCCGGAGGTCGTGGCGGAGGCGAGACGTCGCGGCCACCGGATCGTCGATGCCACCTGCCCGCTGGTGCGGCGGGTGCAGACCCTGGCCCGGGACCTGGAGCGGGAGGGGTATCGGGTGATCGTGGCGGGCGACGCCGCCCACCCGGAGGTCCGGGCCATCCAGGGGCACGCGCCCTCGGCGGTGGTGGTGAGCGACCCGGAGGCGGTGGCCGGGGTGGAACCGGTCGACCGGGCGGCGCTGGTGGCCCAGACGACCTTCTCGCCGGAGATGTTCCGGCAGATGGCGTCGGCGCTGGTGCAGCGGCCGTTCGGCGAGGTTCGCCTGGTCCGGACGATCTGCGAGGCGACGGTGGCCCGGCAGCGGGCGGCGGCGGACCTGGCCGACCGCGCCGACGTCATGGTCGTCCTCGGCGGCCGAAACAGCGCCAACACCAACCGCCTGGCGGAGCACTGCGCCGGGCGGGGTGTGCCCACCTATCACGTGGAAGTGGCCGAGGAGGTCCGCCCGGAATGGCTCCGGGGCCGGCCGGGGGTCGGCGTCACGGCGGGGGCCTCCACGCCGCAGTGGATCATCGACGCCGCCTGCGAGCGGATTCGCCTCTTGCAATCCCGGACGGGTTGAGGTAGACTGCCCTTCTTTGCAGGCCGAGGGAGGCTGAGAGCCTACGGGGTCGAGGGCGGCGCGTCGCCCGGCGGTCGGGCGCCGTCGTTCTCGCCGGAGAACCCTACGGCGGAGTGAAAGATAACGGATAAGATGCAGAAAAGCCAAATCCAACGCGAGTACGGGCTGAATGAGCCGGACATCGACCGCGAGGTCGAAGCCGTCCTGAGCCAGATGGACGAGGCCGACCGCCTCGGTCAACTCTACGAGGACTCCGTCCAGGCGTTCGAGACCGGCACCGTGGTGACCGGCCGCGTGGTCCGCGTCATCGGCAACGAGGCCATCATCGACGTCGGCTTCAAGAGCGAGGGCAGCGTGCCGCTGGAGGAGTTCAGGCACGAGGAGGTCGAGGTCGGCCAGCAGGTGGACGTCCTTCTGGAGGCGGTGGAGGACGAGAGCGGCCTGGTGCTGCTCTCGAAGCGCAAGGCCGACCGCATCAAGGGCTGGGAACGCGTCCTCAGCACCTACGCCGAGGGCGACACGGTCGAAGGCCGCGTCAGCCGAAAGATCAAAGGGGGCCTGCTGGTCGACATCGGCGTGCCGGTCTTCCTGCCGGCCAGCCAGGTGGACATCCGCCGACCGTCGGACGTCTCGGAGTACCTCGGCCGGCAGATTCAGTGCAAGATTCTCAAGATCGACGCCGAGCGGCGGAACATCGTGGTTTCCCGTCGGCGGCTCATCGAGGAGCAGCGGGAGGAGGCGAAGCGGAAACTGCTTTCCACGATGACCGTGGGCCAGGTGCGGGAAGGCGTGGTCAAGAACATCGCCGAATTCGGCGCCTTCGTGGACCTTGGGGGCATCGACGGCCTTCTGCACATCACCGACATGGCCTGGGGTCGCGTGGGCCATCCCAGCGAGGCCGTCTCCATCGACCGGAAACTCTCCGTCAAGGTCCTTTCGATTGACCGCGAGAAGGAGAAGGTCGCCCTGGGCCTGAAGCAGCAGACCGAATCGCCCTGGCATAACATCGAGGCCAAGTACCCCGTCGGCGAGAAGGTCACCGGCGAGGTCGTCAACATCACCCCCTACGGCGCCTTCGTCAAACTGGAGGAGGGCATCGAGGGGCTCGTCCACGTCAGCGAAATGTCCTGGACCAAACGCGTCAAACACCCCTCCGAAGTGGTCAGCGAGGGCCAGGAGGTCGAGGTGGTGGTCCTGGCCATCGACAAGGCCAAGCAGGAAATCAGCCTTGGCATGAAGCAGACCGAGGTCAACCCCTGGACGCTCGTCAAAGAGAAGCACCCCCCCGGAACCACCGTCGAGGGCGTCGTCCAGAACTTGGCCAACTACGGCGCCTTCATCGAGATCGAAGAGGGCATCGACGGCCTGCTCCACGTCTCCGACATGTCGTGGACCCAGAAGGTGAACCACCCGTCCGAGGTCCTCCAAAAGGGCCAGAAGGTCACGTGCCAGGTCCTCAGCGTCGACCAGGACAAGAAACGCGTGGCCCTCGGCCTCAAGCAACTGGAAGAAGACCCCTGGCAGCGGCACATTCCCGAGACCTACGTTCCCGGTGCCGTGGTCCGCGGGAAGGTGGTGAAGGTGACGAACTTCGGCGTGTTCGTCCAACTCGAGCCGGGGCTCGAAGGCCTCCTGCACGTCTCGGAACTGGCCGACCATAAGGTCGATAACCCCGAAGAGGTGGTCTCCAAGGGCGAGGAGATCGACGTGAAGGTCCTCCGCGTGGATACGGAGGATCGCAAGATCGGCCTCAGCCTGAAGCGCGTCCAGTGGGCTGAAGAGGAACAAGAGGCCGCTGCCGAGGCGGCCCGGCCCGAGCCCCGCCTGGGCGGCATCGAACCCGCCGAGGAGGCCGCCGAAGGGAGCGCGGCCGGCGGCGCCACGCTGTTCGGCCGGCCCCTGCCCACGGCAGAGAAGGGGGCCGAGCCTCCCGCCGGCGGGGAGGCGGAGGAAACCCCCGCCGAACCCCCCCCCCCGGAGGGCCCCGAAAAGGCCCCCGAACCCGCCGACGAGAAACCCGAAGAGGCCGGCGAGGGCGCGACCCACGAACCCGCCGAGTCGGCCGAACCCCCGGCCGAGGAGGACCAGCAACGGGAGAGGGAGCCGGAGACGGCCGAGGGCGAAGCCGGCCCCACGACGGGCGCCGAAGCCCCGGAGACCGAGCAGGCGGAGAAAGAGGATTCCCAGGACGAGCCCAACGAGGCGTAGCGGGCCGGGAACCCACGCGTCCGCGAACCCCGTCAAGATCCTGTCACCGTCGTATAAGGCTCGTGTGAACTCGCGAAAATTGTCTTGCCAAGGTTCCGGGTGCTGTCCTACAATGAGGTAAATTGAGGGGCCACGTCGAGCACCAAATCGGCATTCGCTTTACCGGGGGGAGGCGTTTGGCCGCGGTCCCGGTAGGAGGCCGCACGATCGGCCGGTTTCCCTGGGTGTCCACGCCCCCGGCCGGCCCAAAGAGGGGTCAGCGCATGGACTCTGGCCTGCAGTTGTACCTGCGGGAGACTAACCACACCCGCCTCCTGACGCCGGAGGAAGAGGTTCAACTGGCCCGGCGAATCAGGAAAGGGGACCTGCTGGCCAGGGACGAAATGATCCGTTGTAACCTCCGCCTGGTCGTCTCCATCGCCAAAAACTATACCCGCCAGGGCCTGAGCCTGCTGGACCTCATCGAGGAAGGGAACCTGGGCCTGCTCCGGGCCGTGGAGAAGTTCGACCCGGCCCAGGGGTGCCGCTTCTCCACCTACGCCTCGTGGTGGATTCGCCAGGCGATCAAGCGGAGCCTGAACAACGCGGTCAAGCCGGTCGAGATTCCCGCCTACATGGTGGGGTTGATTAACAAGTGGCGGCGGACGGCCGTCCGGCTCGAGGGCGACCTCAGCCGGCCTCCCACCCAGGAAGAGATCGCCAAGGCGATGGGTCTCTCCCGTCGGCAGGTGTGGGTCATCTCGCGCGCCGCCAGGGCGTTCGGCTCGCCGTACCAGCCCGTCTCGGAAGACCAGGAGTACTCGCTCTCGGAAATGGTGGCCGACGAGGACGCGCCCTCCCCCGCCGAGGTCCTCCTGGAAAACCGCCGGAAGGCCGCCGTCAACGAGGTGCTCGGCCAGGTCGACGAGCGCGCCGCCGAAATCGTCCGCCTCCATTTCGGCCTCGACGGCAACGTGCCGCTGACCCTGAAGGAGATCGGCGATCGCCTCAACCTGACGCGGGAACGCATCCGGCAGATTGAACGCGACACCTTCGCCATCATCGAAGAGGCCATCCGCGCTCGGGGAGAAGATGCCGGTGCTCCGCCCCCCCGTGACTCCTGTGCCGCCCGCCCCTCCTGACCCGCTCGTGAAGGAGCCCCCCGTGACGCCGACGACCGAACCGCCGGACCTGCGCTCCTGCATCCGGAGCATCCCCGATTTTCCGAAGGCCGGCGTGATGTTCCGCGACATCACGCCGCTGCTGTTGGACCCGGCGGCGTTCGAGGAGGCCCTCCGCCGGATGGCCGAGCCCTACGCCCAGGGCGAGGTGGACGTGGTCGTGGGGGCCGAATCGCGCGGCTTCATCTTCGCCGCTCCCATCGCGCTCCGCCTCGGGGCCGGCTTCGTGCCCATCCGCAAGAAGGGCAAACTGCCCGCCCGGACCCTCAGCACGACCTACGACCTGGAGTACGGCACGGACACGGTCGAGATGCACACCGACGCCGTCCGCCGCGGCAGCCGCGTCCTCATGGTCGACGACCTGCTGGCGACCGGCGGCACGATGGCCGCCTCATGCCAGATGGTCGAGAAGGCCGGCGGACGCATCGTCGGCGTCGAGTTCCTCATCGAACTGGCCTTCCTCGGCGGTCGGGCCAGGCTCGAAGGCTACCCCGTCCGCAGCCAGATCGTCTACGAGGACGAATCGCCGTAACGGACGGGTGATTGCTAAAGGTCAAATCGTAAATGCCAAAGCACGCTTCGCGGCAGGTGAACAGTTAGCCCCCGGCCTTGGCCGGGGCGCGCCGTTTTCCGTTTCGCACGGGGATGTCAGCCCGTGTTCGCCGTCCGCTCGCGGGCACTTGGGTCCGCCGGCCCTTCCTGCCCCATGGGCCGGGGTCAGGGGACGGCCTCCACGTTGCGTTCCCGGCGAAGGCGATCGTAGAACGCCTGCACCCGCAACTTCATGCGGTCGATCTCTCGCGGCTCGATGCGGAAGCCGTACCGCCCGTCCTTCGCCATCTTCTCAAGTTGCTGGAAGGCCTTGGCGCAGGTTTTCAGATGTTGGAGGGCCCGGTCGGTGCGATTCTTCCATCGCCTGCCGTGGTCGAGGAATCGCCCCGAGGGGCTGAGGATGTACCGGCCGCGGTGGGGGTCGGCGATCATCGCCTGCTCGAAGTGGTGCTCGAACAGCGTGCGGGCCTGGTCCACCTCCTTCTTCCGTTTCTCGGCCGTCGTCTCGACCCATTCGGGCATCCAGGAGGCCTCGACGACGCGGCGGTCGGCCTGGTCGAGGTGCTCGAGAAGGCTTTGGCGGGAGTCGGCCAGGCCGGCGGCGACACCGAAGGTGACGGCTTCCTTGCTGGTCATGGTCAGGAGGCTGCCCCGCCTCACGATCGTCTTGCCGCGCTTGAACGTCCCCGCGTCCTTGTGTTCCTTCTCCAGGCGGTCGGCCTCCTCCCGGGTGACGATCTTCGGCTCGTCGGTGATCCAGACCTGGACGGCGGACACCTTGTTGTCCACCATGGCATCGGCGATGACGGAGGGATGGCCCAGTTGCTGGGCGAGACTGCGGAACCGGGCGCGGAAGGCGCTCTTGAACTTCTCATCCACCTCCGCCGAACCGAAGAATCCGATGCGGAACGGCGTGGCCGCCCCGATCGTGGTCCCGGGCGCCATGTAGATGTGCTTGGTGGCCATGCAGATGTAGGCCCCCGCCGAGAGGGCCCCCTTCTGCTCGCCGCCCGACACCCAGGAGACCGTGGGCGCCCACGTGACGCCCTCGAGCAGGCGGATGATCTTATCGGTCACTTGAAGCAGGCCGCCCGGCGTATCGAGGCGGAAGACGACAGCCTCGGCATGCTCCTTCTTGGCTTCCTCCAGGGCGCGCTCGATGCCTTCGACCAGGCAGGGGTGGGTGATCTCGCCGGTAATCGGAATAATGTAGACGCACGGGGACGCGGGCTCCTCGGCCTTCTCGGCCTTGTCCCCGCCGCCCGTGTCGGCGGAAGGCTTGGGCGCGTCCGGCTTTTCTCCGCCCGGCTCGGGTTCGGCAGGCTCGGACCGTTCGACGATCTCCCATTCCTTCATGTCCAGGAACTTCGTGCGCCCCGTCTCCGTCTTGAAGACACGGAGTTTGTTGATGTACTGGTCGAGGAGGCGGCCGGTCAGCGTCTCACCGGTTTTCGTGTTTTTGACCACGTCGGCGGGCAGGGACGCCGCCGGCACGGCGGCGAAGAAACCGGCAAGCGCAATCAACGCCATCCAACGCTTTGGAGGGCAGAACATGGGAATCTCCTTTCGATTGCCTCTCCGTTGCTGAAATGAGGTGCCATCTTTACCCCTATTACCCCCGGCCGAAGTTTCAAGCAAAAAAATCCGCGCGGTGGGTCTTGATCCCACCGCGCGGTAAGCCCTTTACGAGGGTCCGCCGATCGGCCCGGCCTTGCCCGCGGCGCCGGACCGCGCTCAGGACCCCTTGACCTCGATGCGCTTCGCCCGGGCCTCCTCCTTCTTGGGCAGCCGGACCTCCAGCACGCCCTGCCGGGCGGTGGCGGTCACCTGGTCGGCATCGACGGAGGCGGGCAGCGTCAGGCTCCGCGTGAACGAGCCGTACCGCCGCTCCACCCGGTGGTAGTTGCGGTCGGACTGCTCCGTCTCGTCGGCCTTCTCGCCCCGCAGCGTCAGCGTGTCGCCGACCACGGAGATGTCCAGGTCCTTCGGGTCGATGCCCGGAATCTCCGCGTGCACCAGGACCGCCTCGTCCGTCTCCGAGACGTCCAGGGCCGGCGACCACTCCGCCAGGCCGAACGGCTCGCGGGCCGTCGACCAGAACCGGTTGAACATTTCGTTCATCTCGTCCCGCAGCGATGAGAGCGTCGTGGCGGGCATCGTCCGCCCGCGATACGGAATAAGGGCCATCGGACTCCCTCCTTTCGTCGGTGCGCGTTCGCGCCTCATGGCCGGGTAGCGCCCCGCAGGGATGCTACTCGGCCTTGACCTCGATGCGCCGCGGCTTCAGCCGCTCCGACTTCGGCAGCCGAAGCCTCAGCACGCCCTGGCCGAGGCTGGCCTCGATACGCTCGGTATCGTAATCGGCCGGCAGTTGGAACGCCCGGTAGAACGGGCCGACCTCGAACTCCTTCAGCAGCACGTCGCCTTCCTCGCCGGCCGGCCCCGCCGGGTCGCCGCGGAGAACCAGCACGTTCTCCTCCACGGTCACCTCCAGCCCGTCCGGCGAGACGCCGGGCATCTCCGCCAGCACCACCAGCGCCTCGACGGTCTCGTAGACGTCGGTGGCCGGCACGAAGTAACTCTCCGGCGGCGCCGTGGGCTCCGGGCCGCGCTCCACGTCCACGTCGATTGCGTTGGTCATCGCGGTCACCTCCTCCTCTGGGCGGACAGGCCGGCCTACTGCTGGACCTCGACCTGTACGCGTTTCGGTTTGGCTTCCTCGGCTTTCGGGATGCGGACCGTCAGCACGCCGTGGGCCAGCGTGGCCTCGGTCGCGTCCCCCTGGACGGGTCCGGGCAGGGTGATGGCCCGGCTGAAGCGCCCGCTCTCCCGTTCGCGGCGGTGCAGCGTCGCCCCTTCCGGCGGGATGCCGTCTTCCCGCTTGCCCGACAGCGTCAACTGCTCCCGCGCCACGTACACCTCCAGGTCGTCCATCGCCAGGCCCGGCACCTCGCACGTCACGACGTAGGCGGCGGGGGTTTCCCGGACGTTCGTGGGCGGGTACACGTGGGCCGACTGCAGCCGGCCGCCGCCGAAATGGCGCCCGAAGACGGAGTCGAACAGGCGGTTCATCTCCCGCTGCAACTGGGCGAACGGCTCCGCCGATGGGACCCATGCTCGAATCGCCATGGCCGTCCTCCTTTCGCTTTGCGGATCGGGTTCAACGCCTCACTTGAGGAAGTGCAAAGCCGATGCCAAATCGTCCCGCCGCTGCACGGGCAAAAAAAGGGCTCCCGGCCCGACGCCGGGTGCCGCGCAGGCGGACGACTGCCATTCTGGCAGACCTTGGCCATCGTGCCCGTCGGCCTTGGCCCCCTCCGTCCCTCTCCGCTATAATGCGCTGCCCGGGACCGAGAGGAGAACTGCCGCGTGACGGACGAGACGTTCGACATCGTGGTCGTCGGCGGCGGGCACGCCGGCTGCGAGGCGGCCCTGGCGGCGGCCCGCCTCGGCGCGCGGACCGCGCTGCTGACCCTCCGCCTGGACCGGGTGGCGGAGATGTCGTGCAACCCGGCCATCGGCGGCCAGGCCAAGGGCCAGATGGTCCGCGAGATCGACGCCCTCGGCGGGGAGATGGCCCGCGCCGCCGACCGGGCCGCCATCCAGTACCGCCTGCTGAACCGCAGCAAGGGGGCGGCCGTCCGGAGCCCCCGCGCCCAGTGCGACCGCCGCGACTACGCCCGGACGATGCAGCAGGTCCTCCGCGCCCAGCCGGGCCTGGAGGTCTTCGAGGAGACGGTGGCCGAGGTCCTCGTCCGCGGCGGCGAGGCGGCCGGCGTCCGGTGCGAGGGCGGCCGGACCTTCGCCGCCCGGGCCGTCGTCCTGACCACGGGCACCTTCCTCCGCGGGTTGCTGCACCGGGGCGAGGCGTCCTGGCCGGGCGGCCGCCTCGGCGAGCCGCCCGCCGACGGTCTCTCGGCAAGTCTGGAGCGGCTCGGCCTGCGGCTGGGGCGCCTCAAGACCGGCACGCCGCCGCGCGTCGACGGTCGGTCGCTCGATTACGCCCGCCTCCGGGAGCAGCCCAGCGACGCCGACCCCGTCCGCTTCGCCTTCGACGCGCCGGACGGGCCCCTCCCGGACGGCGTCTCCTGCTGGCTGACGCGGACCACCCCCGCCGTCCACGGGCGCATCCGGGCCAACCTGGACCGTGCACCCATCTACACAGGTCAAATCCAGTCCGCCGGCCCGCGATATTGCCCCAGCATCGAGGCCAAGGTCGTCCGGTTCCCCGACCGCGACCATCACCAGGTCTTCCTGGAACCCGAAGGGCGGCAGACGCACGTCGTCTACTGCAACGGCATCGCCACCAGCATGCCGGCGGAGGTGCAGGCGGAGATGGTCCGCGACATCCCCGGCATGGAGGGGGCGCGGATTCTGCGCTACGGCTACGCCGTCGAGTACGACTTCGTGCCGCCCACGCAGACCCGGCCGACGCTGGAATCGAAGCAGGTGGGGGGGCTGTTCCTGGCGGGGCAGATCAACGGCACCAGCGGATACGAGGAGGCGGCCGGGCAGGGCCTGCTGGCTGGCATCAACGCCGCCGGACGCCTCCTCCGCCGCCGGCCGCTCGTCCTTCGCCGCGACCAGGCCTACATCGGCGTCCTCGTCGACGACCTCGTCACGAAGGGCACCGAGGAACCGTACCGCATGTTCACCAGCCTGGCGGAGTACCGCCTGCTGCTTCGGCACGACAACGCGGACCGGCGTCTGTCGGCGGTGGGCCGGCACCTCGGCCTCCTGCCGGAGGCGCGGTGGCAGCAAGTTCAGGAGAAGGAGCGCCACATCGAACGGGCTCGCCGGGTCCTCCGCGCCCACCGCCGGGGCGGCCGGACCCTGGAGGCCCTGCTCCGCCGGCCGGAGGCCACATGGGGGAGCCTGGAGGCCGAGGTGCCGGACCTGGCGGCCCTTCACGTCCCGCCCGGCGCCGCCCGCCAGGTCGAGATTGAGGTCAAGTACGCCGGCTACCTGGCGCGGCAGGCGCGGCAGGTGGAGCGCGCCCGCCGCATGGAGGACCGGGCCATCCCGGACGACGTCGATTACGGCGAAGTGCCGCACCTGAGGAACGAGGCGCGGGAGAAACTGGCCCGCGTCCGGCCGGGGTCCATCAACCAAGCCGGCCGCATCGCCGGCGTCGGACCGGCCGACCTGGCTGTCCTCATGGTGTACCTGGAGAGCCGGCCGGCCCATGCATGACCGCAGGGGGCGCGACCTCGCGCGGTGGGTCTCCGTACCCACCGCGCGAGAAGCCGTGTTTTCGGTTCCTGCGCAGCGTGTCGGGGGACCCGCCGCGCGAAACGCATGGCCGGGCAAGACCGGCCGTGGCACATCCGCAGGACACGAAAGTGGCGCGAGTTTGGAAGGTGCCACCGATTGCTTGTCAATCGGTGGCGGCCGATCGCACGGATTGGCGAGCAATCCGTGGCACCCGGCGCCCGCGCGGTTTCAGTCAAGGCCCTTCCGCCGCCGGGTCGATACAGTCACGGGCGGGCCGGGGAAGGCCGCCCGCGATGGACGGGGGACCCGGGATGCTGCAAGTCACGGATCGACGCCGGCACGCCCGCTTCGAGATGGTGTGCCCGGTGCTGCTGCGGGACAAGCCCGGCCGGCTCATTTTCCGGGGCCGCTCTGCCGACGTGAGCCCATGCGGGGTGAAGGTGGTCGGCCCGCCGCCGGCGGCGGTGTCGGTGGGCATGGACGTGTGGCTGGAGATGAAGATGTCCAACCCTTCGCCCACCGGTCCCTCGCGGCGGCGGATCAAAGTGCCGGGCTTCGTCCGCCGGGTCTCCGACATCGGCGACTGGAAGAGCGTCGTCATCGTTTCCGAAACCGATCTCCCGCTGGAGGTGTTCCGCCGCCGCGGGTAGGCTCACGCCCGGCCGAGAATCCGCAGGGCCGCCAGCCCCAGCAGGAGTGCCCCGGCGGCCCACACGAGTGGTCTGTCCACCGGCCGGTAGGCCCGCCGTTCCTTTTCCCGGACCGCTTGTGCGAACCTCGCCGGCGCCTCGTGGAGGCGGCCGCCGGCCGCCCGGACGATGTCGGCCAGGCGGTCGCGGTCCACGCCCAGGTGCACCACCTCGGCGGGCGGAAGGGCCGGCGCCGTCAGCCGATGCCGCGCGCCCCCGCCCCCGGCGCGGTGGACCACGACCGTGCCTCCCCCGGGGCCGAGACCGGCGAGCGAGGCCTCGTGCACGCCGGGCGCCACCTGCTCGAGCGTGACCGGCGCCGGCGGGGAGCCGGTGTCGGGCATCGCCGTCGCGACAAAGGACGGCGCCCCTTCGCCGATCGTCTCGGCGGCCTGACGGACGCGGACGATCCAGTCCGTTCCCTGCCGCGTGAGGCGGGCGGACCATGTGTGCGGCCCTTCGGGGCCGGCTAGCCAGGCCAGCAGGGGGGCGAAACGCGCCGCGGCGTCCGGCTCCCGGAGCCAGGCCTCCGGCGCCGTCCCGGCGGGCCAGGGCATGGCCGCCACCTTCCCCAGGCCGCGACGCCACGTGGCGAGCAGCGGCCAGGCGGGTTCCTCGGCGTTGGGGGGACGCGTGACCCAGTGGAGGTCGGCCCCGTCCTTCGGCCGCGTGACGTTGCAGGCGGGGACGGCCGGCAGCGGCGGCCCGGCGGCCGGCCAGACGGGCTCGGGGCGGACCCAGCGGGCGTCCCAGGGTCCCTGGCGGAGTCCCTCGCCGCGGGCCCGGGCCATCTCCCTGAGAAACGCATCGGCCAGGCGGGCCGGGTCGGCGTCGGCCTGGAGCCGGCCGCCAGTCCGGTCGGCGAGTCGGCCGAGCAGGTCCTCGCGTGCCCCTTCGCCGGTGGCGACGGCCGAGATGCTGACCTCGCGAGCCCGGGCCGCCTCCGCCAGGCCCTCGACGCTGAAGTCCTCGCTCCGCCCGTCGCTGAGAATCAGGACGTGGCGGACGGTGGACGCCTCCGGCGTCGCGGCCGGGGGGAACATGTCGAGGGCGGCCTCGACGGCGGGGGTGATGCGCGTCCCGCCGCCGGCCTCCATCGCCAGGAGCCGGCCGCGCAGCCTCTCCCACGCGCCCACCGGGCCGAGGGCCGCGACGACCCGTGGCCGGCCGGCAAATGCCACTACGCCGATGCGGTCGCCCTCGGTCAGGGCGGGCCGCAGCGTCAGGACGGCGCGTTTGGCCAGGGTCAGTTTCCGGGTGCCCTCGACCGTCTCGTTCATCGACCCGCTGGCATCGAGGACGAGGAGGAGGTGGATGGCGGGCCGCTCGGCCCGGCGGCTGGTGACTGGCAGGACGCTCTCCAGCGGTGAGTCGCCGTAGGCGCCGGCGGCGAAGGCAGCGTCACCGCCCACGACCCACAGGCCCAGGCCGGCGTCGGCGACGGCGCGGGCGAGGCGTTCGGCCTGCCGGCGACCGAGGACCCAGGCCGGCAGGTTCTCCAGCACCAGGACGTCGGCGTCGGGGGGCGGCGGCCCGGCCGAGACCGGCCGGACCGTCAGGCGGAGTCCGCTCGGCGCCGCGCGGCGGAGGACGCCGGCCAGAGGTCCCGGCTCCGGCCCGGCGTGGACGTAGCACACGCCCCGCACGCCGCCCACCCTGACGGTGCACCGCGCCCGGTCGTTCTCCGGGCAGGCGTCGGCCATGCCCGGCAGGGCCACGTCGTAGCGGAACCGGCCGGCGGGCAGCGGGCCGTCGCGGAAGTGCACCACGGCCGACGTGCGGGGCGAGACCGGGACGGTCCGGGTCCAGGTCCTCGCCGGCAGGTCGCCGGCGGCGCGGGTCAGCCGCAGCCGGACTTCTCCGCGGAACGTCGCAGCAAGCCGGACCGCCAGGTGCACGGGCCGGTCCGGCGAAGGCGAGGGCGGGGTCTCGAGCGCGGCGACGGCGGCGTCGCGGACGGTAAGGTCCGGCCGGATGGCATGGACGGCGATGCCGGCGGCGGCGAGGCGGGCGGCCTGCTCGGCCGCATCGTCCGCGGTCTCGCGGCCGTCGGTGTAGAGGAGGACGAGTCCCTGCCCCCGGGGGAGGGCGGCGGCGGCCTTGCGGAGGCCGGCGGCCAGGTCGGTCCCGGCGCCGTCGGCGAAGGGGACGACCCGGGCCTGACCGGTGGAGAGGGCGTCGGTCCATGGGGCGAGGGCGCGGGCGGCCTCGGGCGGGGTCTGGACCGCCGCCATGCTCGCCGTGGCGTCCCGAAGGATGGCGACGGCGCATCCGCCGGTGCGGGTGAGGCGGAGGGCGGGGCCGGCGAGAGCCAGGACGAGCATCCCCGCGGCCGCGCATCCGAGCGCCGCCCGGAGTCCGGTCCCCGGCCGGCGCGGACGCCGCATGGTCGCCCACAGGAGCCCGGCCCAGACGGGGACGAGAAGGAGCAGCAGGACGGGCCTCGCGAGCCGCACGTAGTCCATGCGGACGATTATAGAGCGGCGGGCGAGGGCGGACAAAGGATAAGGTGGCACGGTGGACACAAGGCGCGGCTGGGGAAGGCGAGCGCACTGGCGGGCAAGCCGCCAGCCGGCCACGGCACGGACCGTACCCGTGCCAGGGTGGCCCCCTGCGCTCGCTTGCGCGGCAGGTGGGAAGATTTCCCCGCGGGAGGCGAGCCCGCCGCGCGGGAAGTCTTGGGGCGGCTCAGTCCAGCCACTGGAAGTTCAGGACGCGCGGCCGGATGAAATCGCTGGCCACGACGGAGCCCGAGGTGGGATTCTGGCACAGGCAGGGGCTGCGGTCCACGAGGGCCCAGAACCGCCGGCTGCGTCGGACGGCGGCCCTGCGGGCAGCGACGTCGTTCCCGGCATCGTGCATGGCCTTTACGTCGATGTACTGGACGGTGCCATAGATGGAGAACGTGTCGCTCCGGACGGTGGCGATGTTGGAGAGGAGGGCGTAGGGGAGGTCCTTCGCTTCCACCCATCCCGGGGCCAGATCTTCAGGGGGGTTGATCCGCGTGATGCCGCGCGCCTCCAGCAGGCGGCGGTCCACGAGATCGGCCGGCGATTCGATGGGGGCGGAGGCTCTGAGTTTGGTGACGAGGTTGGCCAGATTCTGGGTGGCGCTGAGTTGGTCTATGCCCAGGCTCTGGCCGAGGGCCTCGAGGACGTGGCGGCTGGCGGTGTTGAGGTTGATCTTGCCGGCGACGCGTATTTCGCTGCCGGCGAAGCGTCCGCCCGTATCAACGCCTTGGCTCATAGCCCTTGCGTTGAAGTGTCGGCCGACGTCGGTGCCCAGGAACTCGTTTTGGTAGGCTGGGGGGAGCGTGGCATCGGCGAAGCCGTCGCCGTCGTTGTCGAGGCGGTCGTTCCAGGGCCCGCCGGCGACGAAGATGCTGGCGGCGGCGAGGCGTTTGCCGGCGTCGTCACCGGGTGCCCGGTGCCAGGAGAACTTGTGGTACGTTTCGCCCTCGCCGATGGCGGCGGCCACGCGGGGGACCCACGGCCAGAAAGGCTCGTCGGGGTCTGCGTCGGGGCGGGGGAACTGGCAGAGGACCTGGTTCAGGTCGGCGACGCGGGGGAAGGCGCGGAAGCCGGCGTCGTCGGTGGGGTCGCCGGGGGTGCCGTTGTCGCTGATGCCGTCGACCCACCTGGGGGGCAGCCCCCCTGGAGGGATGTTTTCCACCGGCAGCCCGCCGACGGGGATGTCTTCCACGGGGACGTCTTCGTGCAGGTCCAGGTTGACGGACCGGGGGAAGCGGATAGGGAGGGCCCCGGCCGCCCGGGCCGCGGCGACATCGTCGACCGCCGGGGCGGAGCCGTCCTCGAACCAGGCCGCCTCGCCGTCCTCGTTTCTGGCCAGGAAGACGTAGACGGTGAGGACGTCGGTTTCGTCGGGATCGTTCTCGCCGCCCTCGATGACAACGGCGCGTTCAATGGCGTGGGTAAAGTTTCCTGGCCCGCTCCCGCCGACGACAGGCGGATCGCCGTTCTCGTCCCTGCCAACCTGGTCGATGTAATCGCTGTTGATACGGTCGATGGTGGTGCCGTTGTACTTGAGATTGATGGCCTGGATAACGTTACTCAGATTCCTGTCCTCGTCGGTGAGATCGCTCGCGGGCTTGTCGATCTGGTACCTGACGTAACAGGTGAGGTCGTTGGCATAGTGCCCGCCGGGCAGCCACTGGTCCCCATTGGCGTATTCGAGTTCGCCGAAGGATTCTTTAATATTGGCGTTGCTGCCTGGTTCCGCTTCGACGGCGAGGTCTTCGAGCGGGAGACCCTCCCGGGGCGCATGGAGATACAGCCGACGCCAGGGGTTATAGACGCCGACCGTGATGTACCAGTACTGAATGGTGGTGTCGGGCTGGCCGTCGTCGTCGGTGTCCTTGTTTGATTGCCAGTGGAAATCGGCGCTGATCTTCCTGAAGATGGGCTGGCGGGAGGCCCCCGTTCTGCCGCCGTAATCGCGCAGGAGGGCGGTGTCGTCTTCGTTCTGCTCGTCTTCGTGTTCTTGCCCGTCGCGGAAGGCGCAGATGTTGGCGACGAACTGGTCGCGGCGGTCGTCCTGGTCGAAGAGATTGAGTTGTTCGAAGGCTTGCTTGATTCTGTCGACCGGGTCGAAGTTGAGGTCGACCTTGCGGCGGTCGTAGCCTTCCTGCAAGAGGGTGTAGTCGCCCTGTTCGCGCGCTTCGGGGTCGTAATTGGGCCAGATCTCGGCGGTCCAGCCGACCGTCGTGAGGTGGCACCGCATGCCCGCGCCGGCGATGGTGGCGGCGTCAGGGTTGCTGTTAAGGGTGTTGCTCCAGTGTTCCAGTCGGCTGGTATAGTACGTGCCGGTGAGGCGTCGGAGTTCGAATTCCTCGGCGAGCGTGAACGGGCGGTCGCCGTAGCGGCCGGGGTTCTCGATGACCACCTGCTTCTGGGCCAGGTTACCGGGACCGGCCTCGCTTTTCCACGGCCCGGGCGGGCTGCTGCCGGAGTCTAACGTCGAAGCCGGTATGCTCCCGGTGGGGTATCCGAAGACCGGGGACGGGTCCACGTCGCTGATGTAGTAGCCGTTGCGGGCACTGTCGCCCGCGTTGCCGTGCGCGTTCACGTTCACCATGCCGCCGTGGTCCAGGACGGTGAGGCTGACGCGGATGAGGCCGGTCTGGAAGGGGAAGGAGAGGTCCGGAATCCACACGCCGTGCCCGGTGGTGTTGCCGGGAATATCGTAGGTATAGCGGGGCACGGTCACGCCTCCGCCCGGCGCGGGGGCCGGGAAGCCGAGGTTGTTGGGGCGGAGTTGCCGGTCGGTGTCGAGGCCCCAGTCGCGAAGCCCGTAAGGGCCTAACGGCGCGTCGAAGGTCGCGGACCGGTCGGCCCTCTGGTAGCCGTACGAAAAGTGTCTGTTGCCGGTGAGCGCCCCCGTGCCGTCCACCGGGGAGGAAAGCCAGGGGTCATATTCCTCGTCCGGGTAGTCGAACGGCTCGTTGCGCAGCAGGCCGACGTTCTCGGTGTCGAGCACGGTCGGCTTGTTGTGGTCGCTCAGCAGATAGCCGATGCTGTAAAACTCGTGCCGGCCCACCGTACTGCCCGATTCCTCCGGGCTGTCCATGGTGTTGTAGGCCCAGAGGTCCTGGACGAGGTGATGGCAGACATAATCGACGGCGCCGTCGGCGGCGAGCATGAACTGGCTCTGAACGGCGAAGTTGGCGGCGGTCCGGCGGTCCAGGTTGCTCATCGTAACGAAGGTGATGCCGATCATCGCCAGGATCGCCAGCAGGCCCAGGACGACGATCAGGACCGAACCGGATGACTTCATCGCACGTCCTTCCGTTAAAGATCCCATCCCTGCTGCGGGGCTGTGTAAAAGGCAGGAATTGAGGGATCGAGTGAAAGAGGGATCACGGCGCCGCCGACGGTGGGTTGTTGGCGTCCTTGATCCCTCGCCTTCCTCAATCCCACGATCCCTTATTCCCTGTCTTTCATCCCTTGGTCCCTCAATCCCTTTCCTCACTACGGGTCGCCCAGCCAGAAGGTTTCCTGCATGGCGTAGCCCCGGAAGCGCTTCTGGCCTTCGGGAATGTCGCTGGTCTCGCCGGGGTCGTGGATGGCCACGGTGACGCGGATGGCCGGGGGCCAGGTTTCGATCTTCTCCCCGGTGAGGTACTTCAGAGGCTCGCCCCCGGAGACGAAGGAATCGGACCATCGGTAGGTTCGGGCGGCGTCCTCGTCTCCGTGCCAGTAGTCGCCCCCCGTGGAAACCGGCGTGAGCGCCTCGACGTAGAACTCGCTGACGCAGCAGGCCATGACGCGGTTGAGGCTGGGGTCGGCGCTCGAGGGGGCTTGCTGGGGGACCCAAGGTTCCACGCAAAGGGAAGTGCCGGCGGCGCCCGGCGGCCCCTGCGGGGCCGGCACCTCGTTCTCCGTGGCGAAGAGGTCGCAGAGGTACTGGTAACTCGATTGGCCGCTCCACGGCCCGCCTCCGCCGATCCCGCTCAGGAGCCAGAGCCCCCGTCCCAGGATGCCCCGCCGCGGGGCCACGAGATCCCCGTTGAGCCGGAGCATCTGGCTCGGCGTCTCCACGTGATTCGTATACACGACCTCGGCGCAGGCGGCGTGTCGGGGGGAATCGTCCATCTGGCTCTGGCAGGACCCCACCGTGACGAAGGCGAGCGTGTCGGCACCGTAGCGCTGCGGGTTCCCTGCGGCACTTTGGTTTTGTTGGTAGGTATAGGCGCCGGTGCCGGACACCGCTCCCTTCCGGATGGTCAGGTACCCCTCACGCGTCATGCCGCGGATGTCGGTGTGCAGCCGGTTGAAGAAGGCCCGCGCCTGCTGCTGGGCGAAGTGAATGCCCTCGGCCTCGCTGGCGGTCTCGACCACGATCCCGAAGATCTCCACCACGCCCAGCATCATCACCGTCATGAGGCTGGCCGCCGTGACCAGTTCCACGAGCGTGAAACCGCCTCGGGCACCGCGCGGGGTGGGGCGGGGTGGCATCATCCGTCTCCCAGGATGCTGTGGTAAGCCACCGTGGCCGACGCCGTCAGCACCTCGGCAAGACCGAAACCACGGTGGCTCCACTGACCGTTGGATCACGAGCCCGTTCCTTCCATGGAACCTATGCTGACCAATGATATTATAGGGGAAGCGCCGAGGCGCAGCAACTTTTATGCGACGGTGGGGGGCTTTCGGGCGAGGGGGGACCGCGGCGGCCGGCATCGGCGTCCCGCAGCCGCCGGCATCACGGGGCGGAAGGCGGGCCAAAGGGGCCTGTTCGTCCTGAAACCCAGGTGTCCGCACGCTTCACGCGACGTTGAACGATGGAGAACCCTCGCGCAGCCACGCTGAACTTGACACCACCTCGTCCGCCGCTAGAATAACCCCCACCCAAGGCGGGACGCTGGACCGGCAGGGCTCCCCGTCTCCTTGGGGAAACGTCTCCGGACGCGAGAAAGGACGCCGCCCAAGGCGGGAGGGCTGTCCGTCGCGGCGGGCTTCCGTTTCATGCCGGCCTGTCCCTGATCAAGGAGAGACAACGTGGCCGTGCCCATGCTCGATCTGGTGGCCCAGTACGAGACGATTCGCAAGGAGGTCCGCGCGGCGGTCGAGGAGGTCCTCCAGACGCAACGGTGCATCGGCGGCCCCAAGGTGGCGGCCTGTGAAAAGGCCGTCGCCGAGTACGCCGGCGCCGCCTTCGGCATCGGGGCCTCCAGCGGCACGGACGCCATCCTGAACGCGCTGATGAGCCTCGGCGTCGGGCCCGGCGACGAGGTCGTCACCACGCCGTTCACCTTTTTCTCGACGGCCGGCTGCGTGGCCCGCCTCGGCGCCCGCCCCGTCTTCGTGGACATCGACCCGAAGACGTACAACCTGGACCCGGTCGGGCTCCCCGCCGCCATGACCGACCGGACGAAGGCCGTCATGCCGGTGCACCTGTTCGGCCAGTGTGCCGATATGGATCCCATCCTGGCGGCGGCGTGCGAACGGGACGTCGCCGTCGTCGAGGACGCCGCCCAGGCCATCGGCGCCGCCTGCAACGGACGCAAGGCCGGCTCCATGGGCACCTGCGGATGCTTCTCGTTTTTCCCGTCGAAGAACCTGGGCGCGGTCGGCGATGGCGGCATGATCGTCACCGACGACGAAGAACTGGCGAACATGTGCACCATCATGCGCAATCATGGCTCCAAGCCAAAATATTATCATAAGTACGTCGGAGGGAACTTCCGGCTCGACGCCATCCAGGCCGCCGTCGTCCTCGCCAAACTCCCCCACCTGGAAGACTGGCACGAGGCTCGCCGCGCCCACGCCGCCTACTACGACGAACGATTCGCCGACTGCCCCGCCGTCGTCACGCCCCACGTGGCGCCCGGGAACCGCATGATCTACAATCAGTACGTCATCCGCATCACGGACCCGGCCGGCGGGTCCGGCACCCGTGACTGCGTCGTCGAGCACCTGAAGGAGAAGAAGATCGGCCACGCCATCTACTACCCCGTGCCGCTGCACCTCCAGGAGTGTTTCGCCGACCTCGGGTATGGGGAGGGCGATTTCCCCCACGCCGAACAGGTGGCACGGGAGGTGCTCGCCATCCCCGTCTATCCGGAACTCTCGCGCGCCCAGCAGGACGAGGTCGCCGACGCCGTTCTCGACGCAATCGGCTAGGACCCGGGCCGCCGCCTCACGGCGGCGGGTATCTCCATCCGCTATAAAGCGCGGCAGGCCCGCCTTCGGCGGGTCTCCGCACCCGCCGCGCTGGAACTGCTTGCGCCAAGCCTCGCCCGGCACCGCCGGAAACCGGAGGGCCAACGGCATGACGGTCGGCATCGTCTGGGACGATCGGTTCCTGGCGCACGCGGCCCCGGGGCACGTGGAGCGGCCCGAGCGCCTGACCGCCATCCGCCGGGCCCTCGAAGAGGCCGGCCAGTGGAGCAGCCTGGCGCCCATCCCCGCCCGCCCCGCCGACGAGGCCGACCTCCTCCGCGTCCACGCGGCCGAGCACGTTCGCCGCGTCCGCGAAACGGCCGACGCCGGACGAGTCGTCTGGTTCGACCCGGACACGTACGCCTGCCCGGCCTCTTCGGAGGCGGCCTTCCTGGCGGCGGGGGCCGTCTGCGCCGCCGCCGACGTCGTTCTGGCGGGGGAGACGGCCTCGGCGTTCTGCCCGGTCCGCCCGCCCGGCCACCACGCCTGCCGCGACCGGGCCATGGGATTCTGCCTCTTCAACAACGTCGCCGTTGCCGCACGACGCCTCCAGGCCGTCCACGGGGTCCGAAGGATTCTCATCCTCGATTGGGACGTGCATCACGGCAACGGAACCCAGGAGGCGTTCTACGACGACCCTGACGTGATGTACATATCCACACACCAGTGGCCACACTATCCCGGCACGGGCGCCCGCGAGGAGACGGGGCGCGGCCAGGGGCGGGGGACCACGCTCAACTATCCTCTCCCCGCCGGCGCGGGCGACGAGGCGTTCCTGGAGGCCGTCGACGACGGTCTGGCGCGGGCTCAAGACTTCGGGCCAGCGTTCGTCCTCGTCTCGACGGGGTTCGACGCCCACCGCGACGACCCGCTGGCCGGCCTCGGCCTGACCGACTCGGCCTACGCCGAGGCGACGCGCCGCGTCCGCCGGCTGGCCGAGGTCACCGCCGGCGGCCGGGTCGTCAGCATCCTGGAGGGCGGATACGCCGCCGGGGCCCTCGGCCGCAGCGCCGTCGCCCACGTCCAGGCCCTGGCGGCGGGATGAGGGGTCCGGCACGTCGGGTGAGGCGCGGCGGGTGCGGAGACCCGCCGCGCGGAAACGCGCTACAGTTAGCCGCCGGGCTTGCCCGGCGCGTGCCGTTCCGGTATGTCAGGGCACGAGCAATCCGTGGCACCCGCGATGAAGCGCGGCGAGCCCGCCTTCGGCGGGTAAATCTCCGCTCCCGCCGCGCGAATCCGTGTTCCAGCGCGGTGGCCCAGGAGGACCACCGCGCGGCGAGAAAAAGTTATGGTCGATGCCCTTCTCTTCGATCTCGACGACACGCTGTGCCCGGAGCGCCCGTTCGTCCTGGCGCGCCTGGAGGCGGTGGCCCGCCGCCTCCGCGAGCAGTACGGGCCGCGCATCGATTTCCGGGCTGAACTCGTCCGGGCCTACGAGGCGGACCTGCGGACACACGTCTTCGACACGGTCCTGGAGCGGGCCGGCCTGGCGTCCGACCCGGAGGCCGTTCGCGACCTGGTCGAGGTGTACCGCAACACGCCGGCGGAGGTCGAACCGTACCCGGATACGATGTCGGCCCTGGCGTTCTGGGGCGGCCGGCTGCCGCTCGGTCTCGTCACGGACGGCTACGGGCCGACGCAGCGGCGGAAGGTGGAGGCGCTCGGCATCGGTCGGTTCTTCCGGGCCATCGTCTACACGCACGACCTGGGGCCGGAAGGCCTCAAGCCAAACGAGGTCCCGTTCCGCCGCGCGCAGGAGGCGATCGGCTTTGCCGGTCCGGCCGTCTACGTGGGCGACAACCCTCGGTTGGATTTCCCGGCCCCGAACCGGCTGGGCTGGGTGACGGTCCGCATTGCCCGTCCGGGGGGCAAGTTCGCCGAGGCCGACGCCGAGGCGGAGGCCCGGCCGCATCACGAGATTCGGAGCCTTGAGCAGTTGTCGGCGGTCCCGCCCCTGGCGGCGCACCTGGAACCGCGTCAGGGCCGCTGACACGTGGCGGGCCGCTTCCGCCCCGGCAGTCCCGCGTCCGGAGGGAAGAGGCTGCCTCCTCCCGCCCCGTGCCGACATGGCATCGCCGGGGCGTTTTTCCGGGCGAAAAGCGGGCCATCCCGCCGATAAGGCCCTTGACAGGCGGGAAAAAACCATTAGACTTCTTCCGCACTCCGATTGGAGTGCTGGCCTGCGGGGGGTTTTGTGCACCATCACGCGTCCACGGGAGTGCAGCCATGACCCACGCGTACGGACCCGGCCCCATCTCGCCGCACGGCGGCGTCCTGGTGAACCGGCTCTTGGAGGGGGAGGCGGCCGAGGAGGCGGCCGCGCGGGCGGCCGAGTTGCCCCGCGTCGCCCTCTCCCGCCGCGAACGCTGCGACCTGGAACTGCTGGCCGTCGGCGCCTTCAGTCCCCTGACCGGCTTCATGGACCGGGCCCGGTTCGACGCCGTCGTCGATGAGATGCACCTGCCGACCGGTGAGCCGTGGACGGTGCCCATCACGCTCAGCACCGGCCGGGAGGAGGCGGACGGCCTCGCCGAGGGCGGCGACGCGGCCCTCTGGGACCCCGAGTCGGAGCAGGTCCTGGCCGTCCTCCATCTGGCCGAGAAGTTCGACCACGACCGCCGCCGCGAGTGCCGAGAGGTCTACAAGACCACCGACCCCGAGCATCCCGGCGCAGCGGCGGTGATGGACCAGGGCGAGGTGTGCCTGGGCGGCGAGGTGGACGTGCTCTCGCTCCCGCCCCACGAGAACCTTCAGGCGTACCGCTGGACGCCCCATGCGACGCGGACCGAGTTCGACCGCCGACGCTGGCAGACGGTGGCGGCATTCCAGACCCGCAACCCGTGCCACCGGGCCCACGAGTATCTGCAGAAGGTGGCCATGGAGTTGTGCGACGGCCTGCTGCTGCACCCGCTGGTGGGCGAGACGAAGGCGGGCGACGTCCCGGCCGAGGTCCGCATGCGGACGTATGAAGTGATGTTCGAGCATTACTATCCGCAGGAGCGGGTGCTGCTGACCGTCCTGCCCGCCTCCATGCGGTACGCCGGGCCGCGCGAGGCCGTCCTCCACGCCATCATGCGGAAGAACTACGGCGTGACGCACTTCATCGTCGGCCGCGACCATGCCGGCGTGGGAGATTACTACGGCACGTACGAGGCGCAAGAGATCTTCGATGCGTTTTCGCCGGACGACATCGGCGTCGTGCCCCTGAAGTTCGAGCACGCCTTCTTCTGCAAGCGGTGCGACGGCATGGTGTCGAATAAGACGTGTCCCCACGGGAAGGAGGACCGCGTGTTCCTGTCGGGGACGAAAGTGCGCCAGATGCTGCGCCGGGGCGAGGCGCCGCCGCCGGAGTTCACCCGGCCGGAGGTCGCCCAGGTGCTGCTGGAAGCCGCCAGGCGCGAGGCCGACAGGTAGCCGCCGAGCGTACGCGGCGCGTGCCGTGCCCGGCGCGTGCCGTGCGGCGACCTTCGGTCGCCGGCTCGGGCGATGGTTTGAAAAGGCGCATTCGCACACGTATTCACGTATAGGAGCATCCACATGACACAAGGATTCGTTCTCTGGTTCACAGGGTTGAGCGGGTCGGGCAAGTCCACGGTCAGCCAGGTCGTGGTCCCCCAACTGCGCCAGCGCGGCGTCCGGATCGAAGTCCTCGATGGCGACGTGGTCCGGACCAACCTGTCGAAGGGCCTGGGGTTCTCGAAGGAGGACCGCGACACGAACATCCTCCGCGTGGGGTTCGTGGCGAACCTGCTGGCGCGGAACGGCCTCGCCGCCTGCTGCGCGTGCATCAGCCCGTACCGGGACATCCGCGATACGGTCCGCGGCTGGGTGGAGGGCGACGGCGGCACGTTCGTCGAGATTTTCATGGATACGCCTGTCGATACGTGCATCGAACGCGACCCGAAGGGCCTGTACCGGAAGGCGCTGGCGGGCGAGATCAAGCAATTCACCGGCATCGACGACCCGTACGAGCCGCCCGAGCACCCCGAGATCCGCCTCCCGACGAACGGGACGACCCCGGACGAGTGCGCCCGGCAGATTCTGGAGTACCTCGAGGGCCGCGACCTGGTCCCCGGGGCGTAGCCGGCGGCGGCCGGAGGGTTTTTCGCGATGACGGCCGAGGCCTGGCTTTCGGTGGGCGTGGTGGCGGCGGTCATCGCCGCCCTGCTGCTGGACCGCTTCTCGCCGGACCTCGTGCTCTTCCTGGCCCTGACGGCGCTGCTGCTGGCGGGGGTGGTGACCCTGGAGGAGGCCCTGGCCGGCTTCGCCAACCCGGCCGTCCTTACCATCGCCGCCCTGTTCATCGTGAGCGCGGCGGTGCGGAACACGGGGTTGCTGGACCGCCTCTGCCGCGCCGGCTTCAAGGCCGACGGGTCGGAGCCTAGGCGGCTGACGCGGCTCATGCTGCCGGTCACCGGCTTCAGCGCGTTCCTGAACAACATCCCGCTCGTCCTCATGCTGACGCCCGTCATCACGGGCTTCGTCAAGAAGCGTGGTCTGGCCGCCTCGAAATTGCTCATCCCATTGAGTTATGCCGCTATCTTCGGGGGCATGTGCTCGCTCATCGGCACGTCGACGAACCTGATCGTGGACGGCATGATGCGCGAGCGCGGCCTGGCGGGGATGGGGATGTTCGAGATCGCCCTCGTCGGCGTCCCGCTGGCGCTTCTGGGCTGGGCGTTCATGGTGGGCCTCGGCCGGCATCTGCTGCCCGCCCGCCGCACGCCTATGGAACGGGTGGCCGGCGAGTACCGCGACTTCGTCGCCGAGATGCGCCTGGAGCCGGGCTCGCCCCTGGCCGGCCGCACCGTCCAGGAGGCGGGCCTGCGGCACCTGAAGGGCCTGTTCCTGACGGAGATCGAGCGCGACGGCACGGTCATCGCGCCCGTCGAGCCGACCGAACGCCTCGCCGGCGGCGACCGGCTCGTCTTCGTCGGCGCCGTCGACACGCTCCTGGAACTCCAGAAACTGCCCGGCCTGGTGCCGGCGGCCAAGCCCCACTACGATTTTCTCAAGGAGCACGACGGCCGGCTTCGGCTGGTGGAGGCGGTCGTCTCGCAGAGTTCGCCGCTCCTCGGCCGGAGCATTCGCGAGGCCGGCTTCCGTTCCCGCTACGACGCCGTCGTCATCGCCGTCCACCGCAACGGCCAGCGCGTTCGGGGGAAGATCGGCGACGTGGTCCTGCGGCCGGGCGACACGCTCCTCATCGAGTGCGGCGACACGTTCGTCTCCACCTGGTACGACTCGCCGGACTTCTACCTGGTCAGCGACGTGCAGGAGGCGGTGGGCACCCGGCCGAAGCGGTGGTGGCTGGTGCCCATCGTGGTGGGGCTGATGGTGGCGGCGGCCGCCGCCGGCCCGTACCTGCCCCGGGTGGGCGGCAGCCCGGTCTCCATGGTCCACGCCGCCGTCCTCGCGGCGGTGGCGCTGGTCCTGACGGGGTGCGTCACGCGGCGGCAGGCGCGGCAGAGCATCGGCTGGCAGGTGCTCATCGTCATCGCCTGCGCCCTGGGCGTGGCCCGGGCCGTCGAGAAGACCGGCGCCGCCGACGTCCTCGCCTCGCACGTGGTGGGGTGGTTCGAGCCGTTCGGCCCGGTGGGCGTGCTGGCGGGCATCTACCTGTTTACGACGATTTTGTGCGAGGTGGTGACGAGCAAGGCGGCGGTGGCCATCGTCATGCCGCTCGCGCTGGCCGCCGCCTCGCAGGCCTCGGCCGATCCCAGGCCGTTTGCCTTCGCCGCCGCCATTGCCGCCTGCGCCAGTTTCGTCCTCCCGGTGGGGTACCAGACGAACCTGATCGTGTTCGGGCCGGGCGGATACCGGACGTGGGACTTCGTTCGCGTGGGCCTGCCGCTGAAGGTCCTGGTGGGCGTGGCGGCCGTCGCCCTCATCCCCCTCATCTGGCCGCTGTGACATCAACAAACAATGATGAAAAAGAATGATGAACGCTGAATGATGAAGGTTCAGGCCGCGGCAATCCCTCTCCCCTCGTGGGAGAGGGTCAGGGTGAGGGGGGCAGCCGCTGGAGCCTCCGGCCCGCCGTGGCCTACTCCCGGCCGGGCAAGACCGGCCGGGCCACGTGCCGTGGCCTACGTGTCGGCTTCCTCCTCCCCACCCTCCAAATCCAACCCCTTCTGCTTCACCCGTTTGCGGCGGTGTTTGGGGGCGGGGGTGAAGGTCACGTTGCCGCCGCGGGGGACCGACAGGCACGCCGGGTTGGGGTGGTGCGGATCGGCCAGCAGTTCCTCCACGGTCAGAATCTGGACCTTCGGGTAATCCTGGTCGTCCCAGGGCGAGCGGTAGAGGCCGGCGGCGGCCGCCTCCTGCTGCATCGCCCTGGTCGGCTTCTGGAGGGTGACGAAGACGCCCATCTCGGCCCCCTCGCGTGTCATCGTGCCCACCAGGTCCCGCACGTGCGAGACGCCCGCCTTGCCGCCCTTGACCTGGACGAGCATGGTCTTGGTGACCCACGCGCCGCCCTTCTGTTCGTCCTGGAAGTATCGAACGCCGTCGATGCCGCGGTCGGCGCCCTTCGTTTTCTTGCCGCCGCGCGGCCGGGCGCCCACGAGGCCGAGGGCCCAGTATTGGAACTGAAACGGGTCGTCGCCGGCCAGTTTCCTGGCGGCGCTCGTGCTGGCGGGTTCGCCGAGGACGTCGTACTGGGGCGGGGGCGTGAACCGCGTAAGCCGGTGCTTGATGAGGCCGACGGCCAGGTGCGTGACGTCGATGCCGATCCAGAGGCGCGGCTCCTCTTTGGGATTCTCGCGGTTGATTTCCTCGACGGCGTCGATGGTCGTGCCGCACCCGCAGAACGGGTCCATCACGACGTCGCCGGGGTTGCTGGAGGCCGCGACGATGCGCTTGAGAAGGGCGAGGGGCTTCTGTGTGGGGTAGCCGAGCCTTTCCTTCGCGGTCTGGTTTAGGCGGTCGATGTTTGTCCACACGTCACCGACGGTTATCATGCGCGCTTCTGGCACGAAGGGTTCGTCATCTTTGCGACGCGGGAAGCCGCCTTTTTTCGGCCAATGAATCAGGCCTACCTTGTCCCACTCCTCCATTGTGGACTGGGAATTGGCCCAATGCCTTCCCATAGCGCTTGGATCGAAACCTCGCCACGGCTTTCCGCTCTCCCCATCTTTGGTCACGCCCGGTGCTGTGAGTTCGTATGTTTGGTACTTCCGCCCGTCGTCGCCAGTAATCAGCGTATGTGGAATCTTTGCCGTATCTCCGGGAACCTGAACACCATTGTACGTGAACTTTCTGGACTTGGCATACACGAGAAGTATGTCATGGATGCGTGGCCAACGACCGCTTGTGCTTCGCGCGTTGTGGCGCTTCCACGCTATTTCATTCAGGAAGCGTTTCGGCCCGAAGATGGCGTCGAGGATGAGTTTCAGGTAATGGCTGGCCGTCGGGTCGCAGTGGAGGTACAGGGAGCCCGTCGATTTCAGCACCCGGTGCATCTGGACCAATCGCACGGCCATCTGGACGAGGTACGCCAGCATCGGCGAGGGCTTCAGGAACTGCATGAGCGTCTTCATGAGTTCCACCAGCGGGGCGGGCACCGACGGGTCGGTCGTCAGCCGCGAGTGGGCCTCGTTCGCCGAGAAGTCCCATTTCCACGTGTCCTCGAAGGCCCGAATCTGCGCCTCCGACGGCGTGCCGGTCACCTCCTTGAAGAGGACGTTGTAGGACTGCTGGCTGTTGAACGGCGGGTCCAGGTAGATGAGGTCCACCGACTCGTCGGGGAAGAGGTCCACGTCGGAGAGGAGGGCCAGGTTGTCGCCGTAGCAGAGGAGGTTGCGGGTGAAGGCGTCGGCCATGTCGCGGCCTCCGGTCGGATGCGAAGCCCTTTCGTCGGCGGCGGGCCGTTTCGCTTCCCTCTCCCCTCGTGGGAGAGGGGTAGGGTGAGGGGGGCATGCCGTGTGAATGGATTGTTCACCCTCACCCCGCCCCTCTCCCGTCAAGGGAGAGGGGGTCATGAAACGACGCTTGACTATACGGCCGCGCGTGTGACGGGGCAAGGGAAGACATGCGGCCGGCGGGGTCCTTGGTGGCCGGCTCCTGGTGGCGAGGGCGCGGCGGGTACGGAGACCCGCCGCGCTTTTTCATTATCCGTCGCGCGGGACAGGGTTATCGTTCCGCCTCGAGGCGCGCCTCGTGGACGGCGGCCAGGGGCAGGGCGTCCTCGCCCTTCAGGGTCACCCGCCAGAGGGTCCGTGCCTGCGGGGCGATGGGCCACCGCTCCAGGGTCGCCGTGCCGGGCCGGGCGGTCCCGACGACGGGCGGACCGGCGGGCCGGCCGTCGGCGCCCATCGGCTGGAGGGCCAGGACGATGCCGCCGCGGATCGGGTCGGGTTCCTTGAGTTCGACGGCGATGCGGGCGCGGAGCGCGACCTTGCGTCCGGCCTCGCCCGCCGGGACGGGCAGGGCGGCGCGGGGCGTCCACAGGACGGTCTGCCGGCGGCCGTTGCGGAGCCGGCCTCGCAGGGCGACGGCGCCGGCCTCCGGCATCGGGGCGGCCACGACGAGCCTCAGGCGGTAGAGGAAGAGGCCGGCCTCGTGGCCGCCGGCGGGCAGGTCGGCGCCGAACTTCGCCTCGGCGAACTTTTCGTCCTGGGGCGATTGGCGGAGCGGGGCGCCCTCGGCCGGGAGGCCGCCCGTCTTGACGGGCTCGGTGTCCTCGGTTTCGGTCCACGGTGCCCGCAGCCGCCGGCGGGCCTCGTCCGAGAGGGCGATGTCCGGCGGGCCCTGGATGACCTCCAGGCCGGCCGGCCCGGCCGGGGCCGCCCGGGTGTAGCGGTTCTCGCGGCGGTTGCGGGCGAACTGCTCGGCGTGCCAGGCGAGGATGGCGGCGGTCCGCTTCTTCCAGAAGGCCCAGTTGTGTCCGCCGGTGCCCACGTGCCACTCGTAATCGAGGTCCTTGGCGTCGAGGACGCGGCGGAGAGCCTGCATCTGGCGGAGGGCGCCGTCCTTGTCGCCGGCCTCCAGGGCGAGGGCGAAGGGCAGGGCCCCCGTGTGCTCGGAGGCCAGGACGAGGCACGAGCGGTCCTTGTACCGGCCGAGGAAGGCGGGCTTGCGCGGGCCGATCCAGTAATCCAGGCCCACCGCTCCCGCGTAGCCGCGGAGGTCCATGGCCCCGGAGAGCACCGTCACGCTGCCGTACAGGTCCGGCCTGGTGATGGCGTGATAGAAGGCGGCGTGACCGCCGGAGGAGATGCCCGCGATGCCGCGCTGGCCCTTCTGCCGGGAGGCGGGGTAGCGGGCCTCGACGAAGGCGCGGAGTTCGCCGGTGAGGAAGTCGCCCCACTTCATCCACGGCTGTTGGGGGGAGTTCATGAACCAGGTGGCCCCGCCCACCGACGGGCAGACCAGGATCAGGTCGTGGCCGGCCAGGTGCGGGTCGAAGTGTTCCTTGCCCTTGTTCTCGTTGCCGAGCAGGCCCGGCAGGAAGTATAGGACGGGGTGCGTCCCGTCCGGGTCGAGGCCCTTGCGGTGGCCGACCCAGAACCGCTCAATCTTGCCGGTGGCGGGCGAGCGGACGTGGTACTTCTTCCAGGCGTTGGCCTCGTCCCCGTCGGCGGAGGCGGAGGCGGTCGAGGCCGCGGCCGGGAGCAGGAGGGCGGCGAGCAGGATCGACGGCAGTCGGCGGAGGGACATACGTTTCCTCGATTCTACGTTCCGCAATAAACGTGTCTTGCGCCGGAGGATAGCCGCGGGCGAAGCCCGGGGCTCCCGGCCTGGGTGTTTCGGGCGCGGCCTCAGCCGCCTACCCGTCCGAGGAGCAGGAACATGAAGATGAACGTAAACAGGCCGACGCTCTCGACGATGCCCATGGCGATGATGATCAGGGCGAAGCCCTTGCCCTCGGACTCGGAGAGCATGCGGCATCCGGCGGCGCCGACGCGGCCCTGGAACCATGCCGACAGCAACTCGCCCAGTCCGGTGGCCAGGCCGATGGCCAGCAGGGCGCCGCCGTGCTCGGCGGCCAGGCCCATCTTGCCAGCCATCTGAAGCATGACCAGGAAGCCGTATAGGGTCTGCGTAAACGGCATGCTGACCAGGATGACGTTGGTGAAGCGGAGTCCTTTTCCGGCGCGGGCGTCCTTGGCCCAGGCGCCGGCGGCGGCCGTGCCGGCCGTCCCGCACCCCAATGCGCTGCCGACCGCTGCCATGCCGACGGCCAACGCCGCCCCCATCTGTCCCAGGAAGATACTGGCATCCATAATCATGTCTCCTCACGGTAGGTTGCAGAAAACGGTTCGTAGGGGTAGCCGCTCCAGGTCATCCCCAGATTGTTGGAGAACTCCAGGACGTTCAGCCTCACGCCGTGCGCCAGGAGCGAGACGACGCTGAGGGCGACGTTCAAGCCGTGGCCGACCATCAGAATCGGGATGGCCGCCGCCATCGGCACCTGTCCAGCCAGGTTGTTGAACGCCAGGGCCAGGGCGGTGCTCGCCAGTCCGAGCACCATCAGGCGGATGTAGGAGATGGTGTCGCCGAACGTGCTGATGGCCGGCAGCAGCGATTTCAACACGCCGAAGCCCAGCCGCTTGCCCGGGTTCCGGCTGGGTTCGGTGAAGAGGAGCACCAGCCCCCCGCCGACGATGAGAAGCCAGCCGTACACGTTGTCCAGGGAGGGGGGAGCCGTGTTGATGAGCAGCCACTTGATGGCCCCCCACATCCCCCACAGGAAGGCGGCCCAGCCGATCTCGCTGAGGCACTGCTGATTCGGACACAGGGCCAGGGCCCGCCACAGATGGGCCAAGCTCAACTGGACGGCCCCGAGCGTGACGCTCAGCCACATCAGGAACTCGAGGGCCGACTGCCGCTCCATGCTGACTTCGACGAGCGGCCCATCGGCGTAATACGTGCCGATGAGCGGAAGGGATGCCATCTGCCCGCTGAAATCCATGCCGAAGAAACTCGAAATCAACAGCCCCCACAGGATGGAGCACACCCCCACCACCGCGATCAACTGGGCCAGCCGCGCCCCGAGCGTCCGCGAAACCTGGCGGTAGAAAATCAGCATCGGCACCAGGTACAGCAGCCCGTAGCCGAGGTCCGAGATGATGATGGCCGAGAACAGCGGCAGAGCGACCATGAACGCGCCGGCCACGTCGAACTCACGGTAGCCCGGCACGGTGCCGAGGAACTCGAACAGCCCCTTCATGGGCCGGGCCCACCGGGGATAGCGGAGGAGGGTGGGCGGCACTTCGGTCTCGTCGGGTTCGACGGCCTGGACGGCGGCCTCGACGCCCTCGTGGGCGAGGCGGCCGGCGAGGGCGTCGGTCTCCTCGGCCGGCACCCAGCCCTGGAGGGCGAACAGGGCCTTGTCCTCCAGCGCGCTGCGGGCCGCCGTGGTCCACTCGGCCCGGGCGCGGAGGCGGGCCTGCTCCTCGCGCATGGCTCCCACCAAGTGGGCGATGCGGCGGAGGCGAGCGCTCTCTGCCTTCAGGGCGGCGTCGATTTCCTGCGCCTCGGCCCGCAGCGAGGGCCGGTCGCGCGACGGCAGGGGGACGGGCTCGGCCCCCTCGGGCATCTCCGGCTCGCCGTCGCGATGGACGACGGCGACGAGGACGCGTTTGCCCTGCCACGGGCCGAGCACGTCCACGCACTCGGCCTGCACGTCGGGGACGGCGCCTGCGGGCAGAACGAAGAAGCGTGGCGCGAGGCCCGCTTCCCGGAGGGCCTGGACCTGCGCCAGGCGCACGTCGCCCCACGGCGCGAGGCGCTCCATCTGGCGGTGGAGTGCGGCGAGGCGGCTGGTCCGCTCGGCCCCGGCCCGCTGGATGCGGAGGCCCTCCTCGGCCGCCTCCGCCGGCGAGAGGTCCGGCGCCGCGCCCGCCGGCTCGGTGTTCTCCAGGATCTGGATGGCCCGGCGCAGGCGGTCGAGCGTGTGGGTGGTATCGGCGTCGGGGGCGGCGCGGTCGGGTTCGACCGGCTCCACGTGCAGGACGCCGAGGCGTTGGAGGGCGGCCAGCAGGGCCTCGCGGTCGGCCCGGCGGGCCACGATGTACGTCTTGGCCATGGGGACGATCATGAGGAGGACGCCTCCTGCGTCGCACCGGCGGCCTCGGCCTCGGCGACGGGCTTATTGCGGCCGGCCAGTTTCTCCTTGGCGATCTTGGCCCGGCAGACGGCGGCGGTCATGGCGTCGCCCAGGTGGATGCGGATGCGGCGGATGTTGTCGCGAGTCTCGGGAATCTTGACCTTCTCGAAGAGGTTCACCCGCTGCATGATCTTCGTCAGTTCCCGCTGCAGCCGCTCGTACTGCTGACGGAGGACGCCGGCCCGGGCCCGGAGCCGGTTGCGCTCCCGCAGGTCCCCCAGGGCCCGGTCCACCCACGCGGGCGTGGCGAAGAGGCTGTAGGTGGGGGCGGCGAAAGCGGCGCCCTCGAAGACCGGCACGCGGACGCCGGCGATGTTGGCGGTGGAGGTGCGGACCTCTTGGGGCTCGGCCGCCGCCTCCACGTCGAGGCCGGCGCGGTCGGCGAGCACGCGGCGATAGGCGTTGAAGCGGTCCGCGGCGCGGCGGGCGTCGTCCTCGGCCCGGCGGAGTTCCTTTCGCACGTCCCGGACGGCCAACTGGAGTTGCTGCTGCTTGAGTTTGAGCGTGGGCAGGTAGCGCTCGAAGCGCGCCAGGAAGTCGCGCTGGCGTTTGAGTTCGGGGCGCGTGTATTTAATCTTCTTTGGCATGTACTTATTTCGGATTTCGGATTGCGGATTTCGGATTAACGGCGAACGAGTCGATCTTCGGCTTGCGCGCCGTACCCAGTCTGCGTTTGACCGTGTTGTTCGAAGCCACAACGATTGCCAGGATTTCGTTGCCCTCGGTTTGCAGGTCCACAAGGCGTTCGGCCGTGACGATTCCGTCGTCGGCCAGCAGTTCCAGCCAATATAGGGCCTCGTCGGCCTCTTCCTCCACGATGCCCATGCGAGCCAGGAAGTCCTTGTCCGTGCGCGAGCGGCAGGCGACCCGGTAGTTGGCGCCGATGCTCGTCCCAGCCCTCAGCAGTTGGCGGCCGATGTCGTCGCCCATGCGATTCCGTGGCAGGGAAGCCGCCAGGCGGATCACGCGGAGGCCGAACTGCTTGGCGCGCGTCTTCATTTCGTCCGGCGTCATCCGGGTATCCTCTGCGGGTTGGGATTGGCGGTTTCGGCCCTTTGGTCTTTGCTGTTCAATCCGCAATCCGCAATTGTTACTCCTTGGATGCGGCGGTTTCGACTTCCCGGTTCGCTTCCTCCGTATCCTCCGTCGGCGCCTCCGCCTCGGCAGTGGGCGCGGCGTCCGTGGGCCAGTGGTTCTCGATGACGGCGCGGCGGATGCCGGTCTCGGCGGGGTCGAAGCACTCGGCCAGGGTGGCCCAGCAGCGGTCCAGGGCCTCCTCCAGCGCGATGTTGACCGAGAGGTCCATGATCCGCTCCTCGAACAGTCGGCCGTACTTCAGCAGTTTATTATCCCATCGAGACATCTCGAACCCCATGTCACGTTTTTCGCGGCTCTCGCGGCAGAGGGCGTACAACTGGATGCACGCGTTCATGATGGCCCGGTGGTCGTCGCGGGTCGCCTCGTTCACGTTCTGCTTCAGCCGCGACAGGCTGCCGAACGGTTCAATCCACTGGTTCCGCAGGTAGAACTGGCCCTCGGTGATGTAGCCGGTGTTGTCCGGCACGGGATGGGTCACGTCGTCGCCGGGCATGGTGGTGCACGCCAGGACGGTCATGGAGCCGGCCTCTTCGAAGTCGACGGCCTTCTCGTACCGTCGGGCCAACTGGGTGTAGAGGTCGCCCGGATAGCCGCGGTTCGACGGGATCTGCTCCATGGTGATGGCGATTTCCTTGAGGGCGTCGGAGAAGGCCGTCATGTCCGTCAGCAGCGTCAGGACGCGTTTGCCCTGGAGGGCGAAACTCTCGCCCACCGCCAGGCACAGGTCCGGCACCATGAGGCACTCCACGGTCGGGTCGGCAGCCGTGTGGATGAACATGATGGTCCGGCCCAGGACGCCGCCGTCCTCGAAGGTATTGCGGAACGTCAAATAGTCGTCGTGCCGCAGGCCCATTCCGCCGAAGACGATGACCTCGGCCTCGGCCTGGAGGCCCACCCGGGCCAGCAGTTCGTTGTACGGTTCGCCGGGCACCGAGAAGATGGGCAGTTTCTGCGACTCCACCAGCGAGTTGAAGATGTCAATCATGGGGATGCCCGTGCGGATCATCGAGTCGGGCATCCGCCGGACGGTAGGGTTGACGGGCGGCCCGCCGATGTCGACGGGCTCGGCCTCCACCTCGGGCCGGCCGTCGCGGGGCCGGCCGGCGCCGTCGAAGACGCGCCCCATCAGGTCCTCGGAGAAGGGCACCTGCATGGGCCGGCCCAGGAACCGGATGCGGTCGCCCGTGGAGACGCCTTGCGTGCCGGCGAAGACCTGGAGCGAGACGCGGTCCTGCTCCAGGCGGATGACGCTGGCCAGCGACGACTTCGTCTCGCCGGCCACCACGCCGAGTTCGTCGTAGCCCACGCCGCTGGCGCGGACCGTGACGACGTTGCCGGAGATCTGGGTGATCTCGTCGAAATATTTCCGCATGATGGACAACTCCCCCTATGGGCCGGTCGAGGCCGCAGGCCTCGGCTTGGTCATTGCTCATTGGTCATTGGTTGAGCCGCCTTTTCGGGCGGAATTTGGCATTTATCACTTGTCATTCTTGATTCTCAGCCCCCGCCGCTTCGGCGTGCCCCTCGACTTGGCGGGCCTCTTCGCCCCCCCTCCGCCGTTCCGCCCGCCGTGGCGATGAACCGGTCGATTCTTTCCAGGATGCGCCAGAACTCCTCGGGGTCGCGGTCCTCGGTCTCGATGCGGTCGCGCTGCTCGGCCTGTTGGGCCTCGTCGGCCTCTTGGTTCTCGGCCCGTTCCCCCTCCGGGGGGTCGCCTTCTGCGTCCTCGGCCCCCTGGCCTTTGGTATCGCGGCCCTCGGCCATGTGTTCCTTCAGGCGGACGATGTCGACGGGGGCGTAGTTCAGGTTTCGGAACAGGTCCCGGACCTCGACGAAGGTGCGGCGGGCGTGGTCGTTGTCCTCGAACGTGTAGTCGACGTCGATGACCTGGAGGATCTTGTCGAAGACGAACGCCTGCCGCTCCCGCCGGGTGGCGGCGTCGACCTCGTCAAACGCGTTCTGCTGGAGGTAGACGTCGTCGAAGAAGTCGGCCTTCTGCATCTCGGTGTACTCGTCCACGGTGACGCCTTCCTCGCCGACGACGGTCATCATCTGGCGGACCTCGTTGCCCCGGCGGAGCAGGTTCCGGATGCGCTGGACCTTCTCCGGCGCGATGATGCCGCTGTAGCGGCTCCAGGACTCCAGCGGGTCGATGGCGGGGTACCGGCGGGCGTCGGCGCGCTCCTTGGAGAGGCCCTCGAACGCGCCGACGACCTTCAGGGTGCCCTGGGTGACGGGTTCCTCGAAGTTCCCGCCCGCCGGGCTCACGCTGCCGCCGATCGTGACGGAGCCGACCCGGCCGTCGTCCAGTTCGATGGCGCCGGCCCGCTCGTAGAAGCCTGCGATGCGGCTCTCGAGGTAGGCCGGGAACGCCTCCTCGCCGGGAATCTCCTCCAGCCGGCCCGAGACCTCCCGCAGGGCCTGGGCCCACCGGCTGGTGGAATCGGCCAGCATCAGCACGTCCAGGCCCATCTGGCGGTAGTACTCCGCCATGGTGACGGCCGTGTAGACCGACGCCTCGCGGGCGGCGACCGGCATGGCGCTGGTGTTGCAGACGATGATCGTCCGTTCCATGAGGCTCCGCCCGGTCCGCGGGTCCTCCAGGTCCGGGAAGGTGCGGAGCACCTCAACGACCTCGCCGGCCCGTTCGCCGCACGCCGCCACCACCACGAGGTCGACCTCGGCGTGCTTGGCCGTGATGTGCTGCAGCACCGTCTTGCCCGCGCCGAACGGGCCGGGGATGCAGTACGTCCCGCCGCGCACGATGGGGAACATCGAGTCGATGATCCGCACCCGCGTCACGAGGGGGTCGGCCGGCATGAGGCGGCGCCGAGAGACGTTCAGCGCCCGCTTGACGGGCCACTCCTGGGCCATCGTCACGGGCCGCTCGTGCTCGTCGGCGTCCTTGAGGATGGCAATCTCGTCGCCGACGGTGTACTCGCCCTCGTCGGCGATGCGGGCGACGGTCATCTCCGCCGGCAGGTCGAACGGCGCCATGACGTGATGCTCGAAGATGCCTTCCGGCACGGTGCCGAGCGTCTGGGCCGCCCGCACGCTCTCGCCCTGGCGGACCTTCGGCGTGAAGGCCCACGTCGTCTCGCCCGGCAGGCCGTCGAGGTACACGCCGGCCGTCAGGAAGAAGCCGGTCTCCTCGGCGAGGTCGTAGAGCGGGTTCTGGAGGCCGTCGTAGACGTTGCCCAGAAGGCCCGGCCCCAGCCTGGCCGAGAGCATCTGCTCGCGGAACTCGACCTCGTCGCCGACCCGCAGGCCGCGCGTCTCCTCGAACACCTGGAGGTCCGCCAGGTTCCCGCGGACGCGGATCACCTCCGACAGCAGGCGGGCCCCGTCGCTGCGGCGGCAGTAGCCGACCGAGTTCTGGACCACGTCGCCGGCGGTCTCGGCCATGACCATGTTTCCGAAGACGGCCACGATTTTTCCGTTCAAGGCGTGAGTCCTTCCGTGCGATTGCTTGGGCGGAGAGACACGACTTCCCGTTCTACGGCGCTGCGCGGCGGGCAGTCTTGCCCGCCGCGCCACCATCGATGTCGCGCGGTCGGTACGGAGACCGACCGCGCGACTGCCGCGTTCCGTCGTCAGCCGGGCGCCTCTTTCTCCGCCTGCTCCAGCCGGTGCCAGCGGACCAGGAGCATCAGTCTCGCCGCATACGCCGCCAGTTCGTCGTCCGCAAACGAAAAGTGGGCCTCGTGCGCGTGGAGCCAACGCCACCGGGCCCGGTCGAGGACGCGAAGACCTTCCAGAGGATTCTCCGCCTCCGTCCACTCCGAGACGAGCGGCGAGAAATCGATGTCGCGGTCTCCGAGGTCCGGCGCCACGAGGTACGGCTCGGGGTCCAGGTCCAGGCTCCTGGCCCGGGCCTCGGCGAGGGCGTTCCGCAGGCCGACCTCCCAGGCGACCCAGGCCTGCAGGAACGGGCTCCGATGCCGGTCGGCCACCTTCGCCGCATGTCGGAAATAGCGGGCCCAGACGGCATCGGTGGCCGGACCGGCGCGGCCGGCGCCCTCCGCCGCCTCCTCCTCGGCGAGGTACGGGGGCAGGGGCTCCTCGTCCCGGACCTGGGCGGCCAAGAGGACGGCCGGCTCGGGCTCCTGCACCTCGCCCGCCAGGGTGGCGTCGCGCTGGAGCAGGTCGTCGCTCAGGAGGACCGTCTCGACCAGTTTGCGGGCGCGGGCGCCCCGGAGGTGGTCCACCAGGTCCGCCGGGGCGATGGGCGGCGGCGAGCCCAGGTCGCCGAGCGTCGGCAGCGCCGTGACGAGATAGTAGTTTCCGACGGCCATGGACGCCTTTGTACGGTTAATTGTAAGCCGCCCTGAGCCGCAGCCTTCGGCTGCGGGTATCTCCGGCGCATGAGCATTTATTGAGCCGGAAGATGCCCGCGGGCACAGCCCGCGGCTCATGCCGCGGGCGCGGCTCACGGCGTCTCCTCGGTCGCCTTGGCGAGCATGTCCCGCAGCCGCGGGCTGACCAGGTCCTGGAGCGTCTCGACGACCGACGCCTGCGTGACCTCCACGTTGGCATCGCGGACCTGGTACTCGAAGCCTGCCTCGGCCAGGGCGTCCTCGAGACGGACGGCCGCCCCCGCCTCCTCGGCCTCGGGGGCGAGTTGCTCTCGGCACCAGTCGGCCAGTTGGTCCTTGACCTCGTCGCTGACGCGGATCTGGATGCTGGTCCGGTTCTCGCGGTCGGCCTGGGCGTACTGCAGGACCACGTCGCGGATGAGGCCCTTGAGGAACTCCTCCTCGCCGAGGGCCTGCTCCGTCCCGGCCGCGAGCACGGCCCGCAGGGCCCGGTTCAGCGTTTCCCGGAGCCGCAGGACCGTGTCGCGTGCGGCGAGTTGGAGGTCCGTCTGGCCGCGCTGGCGGGTGTCTTCGGCGTCGCGCTGGGCGTCCTGGCGGATCTTGTCGGCCTGCTGGCGGGCCTCCTGGACGATGCGGTCGGCCTCGTCCTGGGCCTCGGCGCGGATCTTCTCGGCCTCCTTCTTGCCGGCCTCGACGCCTTCGTTCTGGAGTTTGTTGACGAACGATTCAATCGACTCGGCCATGGGGGCCTCCCTGAGTGCACGGCTGGGTTCATTATCGGCCGGAGGGCAGGAAATCTCAAGGCACGAAGCCGTCGCGGCGCAGGGCCGTGAGCCGCGACCTCGTCGTGACCCGCGACCTTTGGTCGCGGGTACCTTCCCCCGCAATAACGTTATTGCGCCGGCGGATGCCCGCGGGCGAAGCCCGCGGCTCCCGGCGGGGGGCGAACGGCGCCCTGTACCAGCCGGCCGGACGGAAGTCAAGCAAAACCGCCGTCTGGCCCCTCCGACCGGCGGACCGCCAGGATCCTCGGCCGATGTCGGCGGCGGAACCGCCGCTCGCAAACGGTCGTCGCGGCCAACGCCGACGCCGACAGGACCAGGGCCGTCAGTGCCGCGGCCGCGTCGGCGCCCAGGTCGAGCCATGTTTGAAGCGACAGGGATTCGGCTCCCAGCACTGCGCCTCCCACCATGGCTGCCAAGGGCAGGGCCAGCACGAGCCCGATGGCCCGCCACGGCCCCGGCAGCGGGACCTCGACCGTCACGTGGTCGCCGGGGCGGAGGTCGCCGGCCTCGACCTGGAGCAGGGAGGCGCCCTGGCCGACCGGCCGGCACGCCCGGCAGCGGGCGCACGCCTCGGGGCGGGCGGGCAGGAGCCGAATCCGCGCCCCCGTCCCGTCCACTGATTCCACCCTGCCGTGCTCATGGAGGATCATGGACTCTGCGATTCTCGCCGTGGCGGCAAAGGAAGCGGGGGCGACCGCTTCTGCCCAGCGACTTTGCGGCGCTTCACCGCAGGGAGCGGATCTTCCTCGCCTGCCGCAGCACCACGTGGTACGGCGCGCGGACGTTCAGGCGGAGGGCCATGAACCGGCCGAGCGGCCCGTCCGAGGTCAGAATGATGTGCCGCGTCGTCGGCGTCTTGACGCCCGGCAGGGAGGTCTGGTGCCCCGTGATGAGGATCTCGGCGCCCACGTGTCGGGCGAACTCGTCGGCGGCCGCCTGGTCGTGGTTTCGACCCCAGACGAGTTCGTAGACGCTTCCGCCCGGCAGGTAGTCGTCCATGGAGAGGGACCGGTCGAAGACGGTGTAATCGAAGCGCGGCAGGGCGCTGCGCTGCGGCGTGGAATGGCTGATAAAGAGGCCGCTCGGCGTCCGGACGGCCAGCGGCTGGGCCGACAGAAACCGCCGGTAGGCGCCGTGGACCTCCGGCCAGGCCGGCCCGTAGGCGTTCGCGATGCCCCGCCAGAAGGGGGCGCTGACGTTCTTGCCGGCCTTGTTGATGACCGACCCCAGGACCTCGCACAGGTCGTGGTTCGACAGGATCATCTGGACCTGGGAGGGGAACCGGCACTTGAGGTCGGCGGCCTCTTCGAGGAGCCGGAAACTGACGTCGCCGCCGCCGGCGTCGCGCGGCCCGCCGTGGATCACCTCCTGGAGGACCAGGTACCGGTGCTTGTGCCGGCGGAGGGAGGCCCAGTCCACCACCCGCCGGAAGTTCTCCCGGTCGCCGTGGATGTCGCCGAGGATGACCACGTCGTCCTTCTCGGGCAGGTCGACGATGTTGCCGGCCCGGAGCGGGTCGCGGCGCGCCAGGATCGCCGCCCGGTCCAGCCGGTCGATGACCGCCCCCATGGACGGGGCGTCCGGGGAGGCGGCGGGGCCGTCTTCGTTGGTTGGCGGCACGGCGGTTCTCCCGGTGGGGGGCGATCAGGACGCCGCAGGCCCACCGCGCAGGTGCCGGCGGAGCCGCGCCTGCCGCACGTCCATCAGGAACGATTCCATGGGGAAGTGGCGTCCGGGGCACTTGGTGTTCTCGAGTTCCCCGTGGCCCACGATGGCCGAGAGCGGAATGTCGTACCGCTCGCCCAGGAGGAGGACGAGCCGCTCCAGGGCCACCATCTGTTTCGGGGTCGGCGGCGTCTTCTCGAGGTTCCCGACCAGGCAGATGCCGATGCCTGCCCGGTTGTACTCGGGATGGCGGGCGATGCGGGCGTGTGCCCCGGCCCGTTGCTCGACCCATCGGGGCGTGGGGGTGATGCGGCCGTCCGTGGTCCCCGGCGCCCGGCCGTTGTTGATGACGAAATGGTAGCCCACGCCCTCGAAGCCGATGCCCACGTGGTATCGGCGGATGGCCTCGACCGTCGCGGTCGGCGTGCCCGAGTGATGAATCACGATGTAGTGCCAGCGGCGGGAGGCGGCCATCTCCTCGGGCCAGATGAGGTCGACCAGGGCGTCGGCCTCCAGTACGCCCGTGCCGGCGGGATGCGGGGCAGGGGACTGCGGCGTCGCCGACGGCATCGCCGACCAGCAGGCCAGCCCGCCCACCGTCATGCTGGCTGCCAGAAGGCCCCACACCTTCAGCATACGCCTCCAGGGGACCCTGGCGGCCGGCGCGGAGGCATCCGGGGGGGGACGCTGCGTCATGGCCTGCTCCTGGACACCGGCGGCGGTCGCCGGGCTGAGAGGCGGTTTCATTCCCCTCTCCCATCAAGGGAGAGGATGGTGCTGAAGCATACGCATTATACGAAGCCCGGGCCGGCCGGTCCAGCGCCGAACGGCGGTCCCCGGCCGGGAAACGGGACTGGACTTCCGGCCGCCTTCTGGGCGAGAATACAAACGGCCTTGCGGGGGGGAGGCGGACGTTCTGGCCGTCCCCTCGTACAAGGGGTTGGCCTTGTCGGCCCGTGGGGCGTCGCACGACAAGGCTTATTCCCGCGCGGTGTATCTCCTGATGCACCCCGCGCGGGAGCGGATGGAACGATGCTCTTTCATGCGCGGTGGCCAGTCCTGGACACCGCGCCACGAAGAACCTAAGCCGGAGGGTCGCGGCGGGCAGTCTTGCCCGCCGCGCGAGTCTGTAGGTGGTGTCCATGAAGCCCTTGTCCTCAAGATTTCTGCCGGTCGTGTTGGCCGCCGCGGCGGTCGGGGCGTGCTCGCATCCGGCTTCGGCGGGGCAAGGCCCGGCGGCCGGTGCGGCGGCGGTGCCCGAGCTGATCGAGATACACAAATCGGCCACGCCCCGCGTCTGCCTGGTCCAGGCGGAGGGGGCGCTCGGCGTGCCGGAGGCCTACGCGACGGGGTTCCTCCTCGGCGCGGGCAAGTTCGTGATTACCGACCTGGCGTCCGTGGCGCGTCCGGGCGTGCAGAAGGTCACCATCCGTTTCAAGGACGGCACGTCGGTGGAGTCAGAGCGGTTCGGGATGGCGGATGCGGCGACCGGCCTCGTGGCCGTGGCCCTGCCCGAGGCGAAGAAGGACCTGGGCGGGCTCTCGCTCTCGACGGCGGCCGGGGCGGCCGAGGACGGGTTGCCCGTCGTGGTGGTGGGCTGGCGGCACGGGGAGGAGATCGACCTGGCCACCGGCCGGATGGCGGTGAACGTCCCGGCGTCCGACCTTGCCGAAACCTGCGGCGTGAAGGCGCCCGCCGGCGCCCCCGCCTTCCTTCGCCTGTTCGTGCCGGCGAAGAGGATCGCCGCCGGCGCGCCGGTCGTCGACGCCGCCGGCGGCGTGGTCGGCACGATGATGCAGGTGCCGGCCGTGGACGACCTGCTGGTGGTGCCGGCCGGGGCGCTGCGGCGTGCCCTGCTGAAGGCTGAGCCGGCGCTGGAGCCCCTCCGCCGGCTGCCGGAGGCCGTCTGGCCCGTGGCCCTGCAGACCCTGCCCGGCGAGCCGATGAGCCCCCAGGAGTTCGCCGCCGCCGTCCGGGCCGTCAAGTTGCAGAGCCGATGTGACAAGTGCGGCGGCGACGGGCAGATCGTGGTCAGAAAAACGGTCGGCCGGCGGCGCGTCGCCGGAATCGTCCGGACGATCATCAAGAGGGTGCCCAAGCGGTGCGACGCCTGCGGCGGGGACGGCCTCATCTGCAAGGACGGTCTCTACGAATACTTCGCCAGGATGGGCGAAGGCGCCACCCGCCTGGCCGCCGACCCGGCCACGGGGGCGAGCGTGGTGGAAGCGGCCGTCACCAGTACGGGCGGCCTGCTGGAGGCGCTGCGAAGAGTCGGCGACCCTTACCGCCGCCGGCTGGCCGAGCAGGCGGCGGCGGACCTCGTCAAGGGGACCGGTCCGTTTCCTCGCGGCGTGGTGGTCTACGCCCAGCGGCTGGAGATGGTCCGGCACGCCGGCCGGGAGTACACGTTTCTCCGGCCATACCGCTCGTCGGTGTGGCTGGTGGTGCTGGCCGAGGCCCTGGAGAAGCCGCTCGGCGCGGAGCCGGAGTCGGCTTCCACCCCGGGCGCAGGCGACTGGATCGTCCTGGCCGGCCTGGCCCGCGCCTCGGTGAAGGTGGCGAACCACCGGGCCGTCTACGTGAATGTGTTTGGATGGGACCGGGGGCCCGACCTCGGGCCCCTGCCCTCTTTCCTGGAAGAGCCGCATGAGAACGGGGCGGAGCGGCCTCGGCGCAAGCGGCCTTTGTCCGGGCGGAATGACGGCACACCGGATTTCTTCGGTCTGGAGTGACCCGTTTCGACGGCCCCGTCCTGGACGCCCGCCCCGCCGGCCGCTACACTCGGAGGCACCGTGGCTGATTCCAGGAACCCAGCCGAGGCGAAGGTCCGGGCCAGGCGCGAGGTCGCCGACGCCCTGGTCCGGCTGAGTCCCGGTCGGCGCCGGGCCGCCGGCATCGCCGTCGCCCAGCAACTGGCAGCGCTGCCCGCCATGGCGGAGGCCGACACCGTCATGGCGTTCCTGTCGCTGCCGACCGAGATCGACACCTGGCCGACCATCCGGTGGGCCTGGGCCCGGGGCAAACGGGTGGCGGTGCCCCGCATCGAGTCGGGCCGCGCGGGGGGCGAGACCCCGCTCGCCGACCGGTCCATGGTCCCGGTGCGGCTGGAGGCCGCCGACGTGGCGTCCGCCTCGGCCCATCCGGACGTGCGGCCGGGGGCGTTCGGCATCCTGACGGCGCCGGAGGCGTCCCCCGTGCCGGCCGGGGAGATCGACCTCGTCCTCGTCCCGTGCCAGGCCGTGGACCGAGGCGGCCATCGTCTGGGCAAGGGCGGGGGATGCTACGACCGGTTTCTGTCCCGGCCGGGGTTTCGGGCGGTGCGCATCGCTCCCGTGTTCCGGGAGCAGATCCTGGACGCCGTGCCCGTCGGCCCGGACGATGAGCCGGTGGATATGATCGTGACCGAAAGCGAGGTCCTGCGGCCGAGGCGGTCGGCCGGGAGGCCGCCCGCATCCTGAAGGCTACCGATAAAGATACGATGAACACGCTTGCGGCACGCCGGGGGGTCGCGCCGCGGAATGGCAGACTTTGCTCGGCGTCGCGAGCGGCCGGCGACGCTAAACCCGAAAAGAAGGCAAGTGTCATCATGTTGGACCTGAACAGAAGGGTCATCCGTCCGTGTTTCCGCCCTCGTCTATTTCCATCTTGGCCGCTGTGCTCCGCGTGGCTGGTCCTCCTGGCCCTGGCCGTGACGGGCCCGGCGGGGGCGGGAGCGAATGCGGCGTGCGTCGGCGAGGACCAAGTCGGCGGCGACGGGGGCCAGGGGGTTCGGCGAATCGGACACACCGTGCAGTTGCTCGTTGATGATACACTCATCCATCGCCGGCAGGGCGTCGTCCGCAGGGTGCAGCCGGCAACCAAGATGGATAGGCCGGTGCTGGCCCCGGAGCGGCCCTGGGAGTTCTCCTACCGGGGCGAATCCGGCGATCCGGGCATCGGAAAACGGATCTACGTCTACGGAACGGCGTTTTACGACCCGCTCCAGAAACAGTACCGCATGTGGTACATGAGCCGCATGAGCTACGGCCACAAGCACAAGATTCCGGAACTAAATCTGCCCGGGGGAAAGAATGGACACTGGGACTTGACGTTGTACGCCGAGAGCAAGGACGGCATCGAGTGGCGCCGGCCGGACCTGGGCCTGGTCCACTTCGACGGCAGCG
>Ga0180434_10000737_pt1 | contig 47932 bp, 56 predicted proteins | sample SS_ome_7_FD_132453 | JGI IMG/M metagenome (GOLD analysis project Ga0180434, IMG submission 132453) | Hypersaline lake sediment archaeal communities from the Salton Sea, California, USA - SS_1_D_2 metaG | ecosystem: Environmental > Aquatic > Non-marine Saline and Alkaline > Hypersaline >... | reverse complement strand
CAAATTAGCGCCTCGCAAATCAGCGCCTCGCAAATAAGCGCCGTGCAAATCAGCGCCTTGCAAATCAGCGCCTTGCAAATCAGCGCCTCGCAAATCAGCGCCTCGCAAATTAGCGCCTCGCAAATCAGCGCCTTGCAAATTAGCGCCTCGCAAATAAGCGCCTTGCAAATCAGCGCCTTGCAAATCAGCGTCTTGCAAATCAGCGCCTCGCAAATCAGCGTCTTGCAAATCAGCGCCGTGCAAATCAGCGCCTCGCAAATCAGCGCCTCGCAAATTAGCGCCTCGCAAATCAGCGCCTTGCAAATTAGCGCCTCGCAAATAAGCGCCGTGCAAATCAGCGCCTTGCAAATCAGCGTCTTGCAAATCAGCGCCTCGCAAATAAGCGCCGTGCAAATCAGCGCCTCGCAAATCAGCGCCTTGCAAATTAGCGCCTCGCAAATAAGCGTCTTGCAAATAAGCGCCTTGCAAATCAGCGCCGTGCAAATCAGCGTCTTGTTTAATAGCTGCTTCTACTGCCAATTTAATATTCTTTGTTTTAACAGAAAATAAAATATTTCCTGTGAATCTATTTTTTATTTCTATTTTCACTTTTCAATCTCCTTCTTTTCAGGTAACCAGTGATTATTCTGCTCAAGAAAATTATCTATAAGACTCTCATAAGCATCTTGCAAATTCTTATGTTGCAATGAGCAAATTGCTTTGAATAAAGCATGTTTTTGTTGATTAAGCCTTACTGTTAAGGTAACTGTTTTCATCTTTAGTCCTTTGTTTTATTTTTAATGCTGAAACAAGATAATAATTTTATTATTAAATGTCAACAGATATTTTACTTTTTTTAGTTCACCATAATACATTATATTTATTAGCACTTACAAAAACACTCCAAATATTAATTTTCTATGCATGTTTTTGCATAGTTAAATATTGAACTTAGCTCACTTTTTTAGAAAATTCATTTTTTTTCAGTTTATTGCACTTTTTTCTTGACAATTTATATAAAATTCTGTATATTGCTTTGTACAAGACAAAAATTTTATACTATAAGGAAGAATTAATATGAATACAGAAATGACTGTCAAAGAAGCAGCAGAATATTTGGATATGCACTATTCTGAGCTTATTATATTAATCAGAAACTTTGCTATCCCAAGTACTAAGTTTGGCAATCAATACAAAGTTAAACAATCTGATTTAGATGAATGGAAAGCAAAGAAGGATAATAACAATGTCACAGCCAGGAGCACCTCATAAAATTGGATTGATTTACTTTTCACACGATACTAATATGTCAAGCGATCCAAGAATAGAATATTTAGAAGCTGAAACAGGTCTCGAAGGTTATGCAATTTACAATAAACTACTTGAGAAAATATATCAAGACAAAGGTTATTATATCAAGTTCGATCAAAAACGACAGAAATTATTATCCAATAAAATTAATATTGAACTTGACAAATTAGTCACCATTGCAAATGTATGTTTGCAAGAAGGTCTGTTTCACAAAGAACTATATGACAATTATAGTATACTAACTTCTGAAAGTATTCAGAGAAGATATTTGCGAATCACAGAACGCAGAAAAGAGATACCAATAATTAGAGAATTTTTTCTTGTAAACAATAATTCAATAAATGATAACATTAATTTTATTAATGTAGACAACAATTCAATTAATGTCGACATTATTTGAATTAATGTTGTGAAAGAAAAGGAAAGAAAAGAAAAGAGAATTAAAATTTTTCTGGTACAAACATGAATAATAGCATTTTTACTACATTATTAGTATATATTGTAAAGAGTTTAAAATTTCAAAGTAGTTTTTCATTATCAAGTTTGTAATGATTACAATTACTAACTACAAACATAGTTGAGGAGAATAGAAATGGACGTTGATCTTAATGAATTAATACAATACAGACTAAGAAATTTTGCTGTAAAAATAGAAGATACTCATGGCGGATCATTATATCCAAAAGGCGAAGAAATGTGTCTATCAATTACACAAAATGGCTTTCAGTGGCAGTCGATCGCATTGACAAAAGATGAAGCTCGGCAAGTTATTAAAAAATTAGAGGAGTGGTTAAATGATTCACAAACAGGAGAATAGAAATGAAATTCACAAAACACGTTGAGTTTGAAATGCATGAAGTAACTTGCAAACCTGGTGAAACATTCACAGTTTGGCTTGATAAAGAACCATTTGAATTCAAAAGAGATGCTGTTCAAATAGAACTAAGAGTAACACCAGATCAAAAACTGGAAATATTTTGTAATACTGAAATAAAAATAAAACCATTTTCAGAATGGAAAGCAATTGAAATTGAGGAATAGAAATGAAAGAATGTAAAATAAATTTATATTATACAAGGTAATAATGGAAAAACATAAATTAGCAAGATTGAAAAGTGCAATATCATTTGAACAATTATTGCTTCATTTCAACATAACAAGTTTTAATACAAACAAAAAAAGATCAAAATGTCCAATACATTTAGGTGAAAATCCAAATTCATTTAGTTGGAATAATAACACATTCAGATGCTTTAGTTGTTTAGAGTCTGGCGATAAACTAAAATTGGTACAACTTGTTAACAACTGCTCATTCCAGGAAGCAATAAAATATCTTTGTGATCTAACTGGAACTCCATACGATCCTGGAAAAGAAAAGAAACAAGATTACAGCAAGTACAACGAAGCTATTTTTCCAACTCACTTTTTACAAGCGCAATGGAGAGAACAGCTATCAGACTATTTTGGTTATGAAAAAAAAATAAAAGCAGTCGTGAAAGCAATTGACGAAATAAGCGATATATGCAGAAAACAAAACAATGAGGACATTGAGTTTATTCTGTATAAGCTCGATAACCAACTCAATGATCTTGTTTATGAAAGGAGAAGCAATGTATAAACCATGTCCATTCTGTGGAAGTGCAGATATTGGTTTAATTGAGGAAGTCACAGTGGGTGATCGTATAATGAAAGATATTATACATTGCTATACTTGTGGTGCAGCTATTTTAACTTGTTGTGGTAGTGGTGAATTAATATCACGGTGGAATAAAAGACCAAAAATGTCAGAGCAAGAAAGACAAAATCAAATCATTTGCGACTATTATGATCTATTAGAAGAAAAATAAAAAAGTACTTGCAATTTTCAGTTATTATTACTATCTTTATTTTGTGCTTGAGAAAAAATAAATAAAAATGTCACATGAAAGCCTGTTTTGATCGGGGCTTGAGGGCAGGGTTATGTGACATTACCCTTCAAGCACACCCACAAGTCTCGATCCAAATAGGCTTTTTTTATTAAGGAATATGGAAAATGCCAACAAAAGAGTCAATAATGGATGCGTATTTATTTTTACGAGAAAACAACAACACAATTCCTGATGAAACTTTAGAATTTATGAAAATTAATTCATTAAAAGCATTGAAAGCTTTAGCAATGGAACAAAACTATAATGCTGAACGAAAAGAAATTATCAATTATCTTAATGAAAAAACTAACTCAAAATTCAGACATAATTCAAATAATGTCAAGAAACACTTAGTTGCAAGATTCAATGAAAAGTTCACTGTTGAAGATTGCAAAGAAGTTATCGACAAGAAAGTAGCTGATTGGTCTAACACTGAATATGAAAAGTTTCTACGTCCAGAAACGCTATTTGGTAACAAATTTGAATCTTATCTGAATCAGAAATCACAGAAAAAACAAACCAAGCTCGAAAGAGACTTGGATAATATAGATCAGTTGTATGCATAATGCTTAAATAAGCTGCTGGCTGGCGGTATCGGTTAAGCGTCTTCAAGGTCAGCCGATGCAGGCGACCTAATAAGCGCGTGCCTGCGGGCTGCCAGTCAGCTTAATTAACATGTTATGCAAAAAAAGAGATTGGAGAAAAAATGAGTTGTTGGTCTAAAAAACAATTAGAAAATATGCTTGAAAATGTGGTTAACGAGCTTGATTTGTCTGAATCTGCCATTGAAAAACACGGGCCACTCGGAACACCACCTGCTGAACTGGTAAGATTGGTGCTTAATGAAAAAGATAGAATTATTAGAAATCTAAAAGCTGATTTAAAACACATTGAAGCATAACGCACCGCAAATAAGCTGCTGGATTATGCGGACAAAGTCCCACAGAACACCGTAGCCTACAAAGTGGGATGGAGGTAGGTTATTCATCTCCCTTAATCCAGTCAGCTTAATTTGCGTTGTTATATTTTTGGGGAAAATATTGGAGTATTAAAATGAAAATGATTATAGAAATAATTATTAGCGTTACATGTGTAATTGGTTATTTATGGGTTGGGATTTATATTGGACGCACATTTGGAACTTTTGATAAATTTGTATTGGCTATTTTAGATAAATTACAAGAAAAAATGGGTGGAAAAATATAACGGTTCGTGCATAAGCTGTGCGATTAAAAGGAGATAATTTAATGAAATGCCCGAAATGTAAAAGAGAAATAATAGAAGATTCAGCAGGGACAAAACTATGGCATTGCACGAAATGTCAATATGCCTGGAAGCTTGATGAGCTGAAGGGCTATTGGAAAGCATTGGAAGAGCATCAGCTTGATGCGGTTGTTAGTTTGCCGACCTGTATAGTTGTGCCAAACTTAAAAAGAGAAACTACTAAATATATTGCATGGACAATAAACAAGAAATTACAATGTGTTAGTGGTTGTGTGTTTGATGATAAAGAACAAGCCTTAAAAAACGCAAAAAAAACCAGAAAAAAACTTAGGTCAAACTAACATAGGTTTAGACAGCCAAATATCTCAAAAATGATAAAACAATGACTGAACAAGACAAACAAAAACTTCATAAAGAGATGCTCATTTGGTCAAGCAAGAGCTACAAAGAAAAAGAGATCAATACGATACTTGTCAACGAATTCTATGATGCTCTGAAATATCTGACTATTGATGAAATAATTGATATTGGCAAGAAACACTTTGACCAGTATCGATCATTTCCACTGATAGCTGATTTTAAACAGGCTCACGTGGATCGACTTGAACAAAGCAAAAAAGAAAAAGGTCGTACCAGGTACGAAAGAATTCTTGCTTCTGTTCAGGTCACTGAGGAACAATTAAGAGAAAATGAAAGAATGATCAGACAGCGAAACGCTGAACGAATACAGCTTGAACAAAAAAACAAAAAACAGCAACTCACTGAAAGAAATGAGTTCCATAAAATAAGAGAAATATTAAATAAAAAAATGGTGAAAAATGATAGAGTATAAACAACCAGAGCCAGTAGGAGAAAGGATGAAAGTACAATTGAGTAGAAAAGAAATATTAGAAAATTTTTTTACAACTGTGATAGCATTACATAGTCATTATGGTAATAAAGAAAGCTTCTCAAATATGATCAAAGAGCAAATTTTTGAAACAATAAAGTTAATTGAAAAATATTGTGTAGAAAAGAATGAACCAACGCTGAAACAACTTGAAATCATCGCTGAATATTTAAACGAGCAAGGAAGAACTTCCATGGCTGCTGTTATCGAAGAACTGATAACTGAATTTTTACATGAGGAGAAAACAAATGAATAGAAAAATGGAGTTTCGAGGAAAAGACGTAGAAAGCGATAGATGGATATATGGATATTATTATCGTGGTGAACTTGAACCTGACAAAGCTTTTATAATCTGCAAAGATAGCTATGATGAATATGAAGTAATTCCCGAAACAATCGGTCAATTTACAGACTTACACGACAAGAATAAAAAAGAATATTGTCATAAAGATTTATTTAGGCACATGGGTAATATTTATTGTGTTGAATATAATTTTGGTGGATATGGATTTTACGCTAAGAATCAGAAGTGGGAATGGTTGTATTTTGTTTCAAATACAAGTGAAATAATTGGCAATGTTTATGATAATCCAGAATCAAAGGACAATAGAAATGACTCCAAAATTAAAACAGATACTATTTGATATATTCTCAGATATGGGTCTCACTCTACTTGGTGAGGAAATAGACGATTTTGAAACTGATTTAAATAGTGCAGGATATTCGATAATTGATGAAATAGAATACTCCAAATTGGAATCGAATTAGAGACGCTGAACATGGAGAAAAAAATATTCTTGACCACATTGAAAGATTGGTAATTTTTTATAGAGATAACAAAGAAAAAGAACCAATAGAACCATACGAAGCATTTGAGATTTGGCTTAGAGAAAACGGATACCAGGACATTCTCGACAGCAAACCACTAAATGTGGATTTGCAACGACTTGGGAAAGCAATTGAGGAATATGGTGAAACCTAAAAGAGTGTAAATAATTGTTAAATAGAGGGATAATAAGCACGCTAAAACACAGATTACAGCAGTGCATAAGTTACTGTTTTTATTGATTCAAAAAAATTGGTTATACAAAACCATTAACTGGTAATTAGATTTATTATTAATATTGAAATTATAAAAAAATGTTACAAATAATTAAACGCTTAGAAACGCTTAAAATGGCAAATATGGAACTAATTTGCTACACAATTGGAGTTATTTTATTCATAATTTGGTGGACAAAGTGGAGAAAAAAATGACTAAAGAACTTTTCGTTTCTTCAATCAATGCACTGAAGAAACAACTGGAACATGATAATAATTTCGTAGAGTCAATGCATAAAGCATTTCCAGATACATTTGATGGTAATTTGCTTTATAACAACAGTTTTCTTGTTGACCAAATTCTTGAGATACTAAAAACTCAATTGAATGACAATGGAGACTGGATAGAATACTTTATCTATGAATTAGACTTTGGAAAAAAATACAAACCAGGTTGTGCTACAAATGCAGATGGTAGTCATATTGACATTTCCACTGCTGGTAAATTGTATGAGTTTCTTAGAAGATAACGGTTGTTTATAATTTTGCGAAGGGGTAATATGATACCGACTGAAACATGGGTTTTACCAAGACCACGAAAGAATAAATATAGGGGTGGGTTTCCATTACATTTTGAAAAGAAATTATATCGACTTTTAGATGAACCTGAGAAAGTAATACATCCGTTTGGTGGGGCGGCGGAAATAGGCGATAGAGTTGATTTGGTGGGGGGAACAAACCCGACCTGGGTTGGGGATGCACATGATTTAAACTGGATTGATGATAATAGTTATGATCTTGTGATTTTGGACCCACCGTATGATAAACAACAAAGTTATGAATTATACGGAACACCAAAACCAAGATATAAAGAATATGTTAAAGAGGCGGTACGTATTTGTAAAGTGGGTGGATGGGTTGTAATATACCATTGGGTAATGACACCAAGACCCGATGGATGCAAATTTGAACGTAGGATTGTAATATTAACACGAGTATGGCATCGACCCCGTGTATGTTGTATATACCGTAAAGAGTAATGGGTGAGCAAGATTATAACGTACCGCAAATAACTTGCGACAATGAAATATGCGCCGTGAAATACACGATAAAAAGTACAGGAATTAAGTGCGTTGGTACACATTGTCGCAGGTGTCGTCAAGTTAATTTGCATTGTTATATTTTGGGGGTGGTGAGAGAGACTGGACTGCAATCCAGCGTTGATTAAAATCGACTGGTAAGGGTTCCAGGGTGCACCAAAAAACGAAGCGTCCAAGCAACGCCTACTCTCACCATTCCCAAATTATTATAGGGATGGGTGGAAAAATATAACATAGTACTAACCCGCCAAATAAAGAAAACCCGACCAAGATGATCGGGCTTCTGAGAGGAAAGTAATGAATAAGGGATAGAGTTACAGTTCTTCCACTTTTGGTAATTTAAAGTTATGCTTGCTTGCTGCTTCTTCACAGAGACCTTTGAACTCCTCAATGAATTTATCATCTGTCTTTGTTTTCGTATGAGAAACAAGATGGTCTCCAAGTCCATCAGCAAGTACATATCCACCCATAGTTGCATATTTACCAACTTTGGTGAATTTAGTTTTACCAATCTCACCCTTGATAATGTTTGCTATCATTTCAAGCAAGAAACTAAGAATAGATTCCCAGGGAAGTGCAAATTTAACTATTGCTCCAAGAATGTTTACGACTAACATTTTTCCACCTCATTTAATTTGTATTTTTAGATTTTTAACCGATCCAAGTTTGAATGTTATTGAAGCAACATTGCTTGGATCGCTTCTGTTTTCTGCTGAATCTACCGCTATCAAAACATAATATTTGGTACCATACGCATCAGCATCGGGTACTATAAAAGAGTAGCTTGTATCAAATGGACTAATCCAATCATTAATAGTTCGCACCCAGTTAGTATCGGGATCGACCTCCCATAATGACAATCTTTCAACATCAGAATTATTAGCAATATCATATTTAGTCCATGTAGCTATGATATTTATATCAGAACTACACAAAACCAAACACAACATAGATAAAAGAATAATTCTTATTAAGTATTTTTTCACTGTTATCTCCCAAATGAATCATCGTAATCGTCATACTGAGTTTCTAATATATTTGACTTATAAAAAAGCTTCCAAATTATCCATCCAAAACCTATGTAACTAAAAATTCCGATCAACCAGTATTCACTTAATTGAATTAATCCACAACGATACAAAAGATAAAATATTACTACTTGTGGAATGTAGTATCGTAACCACTTAAAAAAATGCCAGTCACGTCTTGATACATTCACTTTACGGTTAATTCCTGAATCTGAGATTGCATCGCTTGCGATTGCAAGATAGTCAAGAATTGCAATAAATAATAAGATTATCATTTGATAACTTCTATTTTGGTTCTATGTCCCAGCATCACATCATTTTTCAACAGTTCTCTCAAATAGGCAATGCTTATTCCCGACTGAATTTTGTCTTCGATCTGTTCAGTCACTTCAATTTCCAATTTTATCTTTTTCATTATTCTGCCTCAACTATGATATCAATTGGGTCGTTTGGATATTCTTTGTCAATTGCACTATTAAGCGCATTGCGAACAAATTCTAATTTCTGTTCTTCTGTTTGTTTGTTGAATAAAGTTTGCAAATTTTCTGCAAGAAGTATATCAATTTTGCATTTGAATACTGAAGTTTTCATTCTTCATTTCTCCATTTATTTAAATGACAAGTTTTTATATGGTCTTCTATACGATGAGTGTTCTCATTTATTGAACCATTTTGACGTCTAATTTGTTCAGTTAGGTTCTTAATTTCTGACTTTACGACCTTATTATCACTTATACTTTTCAATAAATGACCTACGTTAACCACCAATATAGCTACTATTCCTGCAAAACCTGGTATGCTTTCTACCATAATATAATCCCCACTTTATCTTTCTTTTCATTATAGGTATAACCAACTATATAATTTCCGTATAGATAGTAGTTATTTCCATGAGTTAGTTGAAATTCAACTGGAATAGTTATAGCATCTTCCTTATCCCATTTGTCGTAAGCATTGATATTATCATTGAGAAGCTTGTAAAAATTATAGTTAGCTTTCGCAACAATAGAAGTATCATTCCCTATCCATGTAAATATTAAGTCTTGAGCGTTTAAACAAATAGGGAATAATATAAGTAATAATATCCTAAGGAACTTCATCATACCCTCCAATATATAAGAAATAAGCCTAACAAAATACCAATTAGATCCGTAAGCCAGTCTCGGAGATCAAATCCTGCAGGATCAAAAAACCAGATGCTCCAGTCAAAGTCTTTATTAGCTTTATCCAACAACTCCCACAAGAAACCCAGTCCCCAAGCGATGAATCCAGCGTACAAAGGTTGTGTTAGCTTTGATAGTGCAATTGTCAATACACAACTTCCCAAAAAATGTATCCAATTCCAGGCATCTTTAAAATAATTTTTCATTCGCTTGTCCTGTTGAAAATCCACTATGCAATATTTCAGTAGAGTTATTATTCCACACCTATAAAATTAGCTAAATCAGCTTTTGCAACCCCACAAACATTCGCAGGATTATCTAATCCACACGCTGTTCCTGTATATCCAGTACCTATCGGATCATTGATTCTTAGATAAGGAGGATAATCCGAGCTAAAACCCTCAAACTGACAATATTCATCATCAGTAGGTTCACTCCTATCAGTATCTTCTTTTGATATTAATGCAATCTTAAGCTCACCCTCGGCAGCAGCCAAAACAGCAGCACGTCCTGATGCATTTAATTCTATAACATTCCAACCATCTATTATTAATTCACTCGTTGACCATTCTCCAACATCAATAAAAGTTGTTCCAGTATGTGGAGACCCAGAAGTCCATCCATCAAACTCATCCCATTCTGCACTTGAAGGATTTCCAGCCCATTCACCAGCATACGCCATAATTTGAAAGTCAGTTGTTGTATTGTCACTTTTCCCATACATATATAAATAACAACTCGTACAATTTTCTAAAGCTGGAATATCAAAATGAAGATACCCTCTATGCACGTTAAATCCAGTTGCTTGCCCAACTTGAGGTCCAGCACTGGAATCATTACTTCCGCTTGCATCATCCCTGGTGGCAGCGTAAGTTGCTTCACTATTTCTAATCCAATAGGTAAGCGTACAAGTACCAGTTACAGCATTGGCAACTGTACACCAAAGCATTAATATAATTATTACCTTTTTCATAATTTACTCCACCGTTGCATAAGCATTATCTGGACAAAAGTAAATCGTATCATCATCCAGAGCATATCCCACAATTCTAACAATATCATTCGTTACAGCTAAGCGTGTTTGAGTGAATCCCCCTGCTGTGCCACTGATAAATAACGAAGCTCCAACAGTTGCCCAATCCCAGGCATCAACTGTAATCGTTCCCTCAAGCATTATTTTACATGAAGCATTTTCAGCAACAGCCTCTAATACCACTCCTACCAAAACATCGGCTGCTGTTGCTGCTGCATTGCCATCAGTCTTTTCAAACTTAGAATCATCATTGTTGAGATAAACCAAATCTCCGATTGCAGTTGTTCCATAACCAGCAGTTAAAGTAATTATTCTTGCACCTGCATACTGACCATCAGTAAGAGTTCCTGGCGCTGGCAAAATTACCGCTTCGTTTGCATCAATAGAATATGTAGTTGCCGATAAATTACCTACAAAATCAATATCTTGTTCTGTAATAGTCAATGTATTTGCATCAGTATTATCTATTGTAGCTCCATTTCTTAACTTCCAATCATTAGCACAGCCAGTTGTCCATATTCCATTGAACCAGTCCTTGCCGTTGGACTTTATATACAACCCAGTGAAATTAGCACTGGCATTAATTGTTGCGCTACCATTGATTGAGCTATCAAGGGTCAGTCCAGTAACCTGTTCTGTCGCACCGACTGAGAAACCAGACTCCGACTCAACTGTTGCATTTATAGCATCGAATGTTCCATTACCACTTAAAACTGATGTCCCACTTTGTTCTGCATACGCCCATAAGCCAGCGTGAACTCCATCTGCTATATTAACATCTCGTAGTCTAAACTGAGATTCAGTACCTACGATAGTTGCCTGGTTCGTCTGATTCTCGGTCATACACAAAGCTCTTGAATATGTACCAGCAATAGTTTTACCAGCCGAGGCTGCGTAGTTGACCATTCCATATAAACCAAGTCCTGCATTTGTATTGCTAGATGCTTCTGGTATTACGATGTGCTCACCAGTGTAACCCCAAGAACCAATAGACATTGTTCCGTTAATATAATTGTCATTACTACCAGAAATATATAAACTACCAGTTGATTTTACTTGTGTTACATTCCCATCACCAAGCATAACCTGGTTGCTTGCATCTGGTTCTGCATCATATCCTAATGCCGTACTGTTTGTATAAACAGTTTGTGGTGTAAGTGTGTGATTTCCACTCCCCTGAGTAGTCATATCGTCTGTTTGTAAAACGATTGTATCTGCATGAGCGATATAAAATTGATCTATTTGATCAAGACTGATTCCTGTCGGTAATACTCCTGTAGTAGCTGTCCACTTCAAATTTACATAAGTATCAGCACTACCAAAACCGTGAGAAGATATTACAATTGAGTCTCCATCTACTATCACATCTGTACTAGCAAACGTTTTGGCATTCCCACCGTCTTCCGTAAACGTATTGAAAGACTTGTTGCCGAAAGAAGAATTATTATCGCCATCATTATATTGTTGAGAATAGTTTCCAAAAGCATTAGAGCTTGCTCCATTGTTATATTTTTGAGAGTAGCTTCCAAAAGCATTAGAGTTTGCCCCACTGTTAATATATTGAGAAAAATAGCCAAAAGCGTTAGAGTTTGATCCACTATTAATATATTGAGAATAACATCCAAAAGCATTAGATTTTGCTCCATCATTGTTTTGTTGAGAATAGTTTCCAAAAGCACTACATTCTGCTTCATTGTTATTTTGTTGAGAATAGTTTCCAAAAGCACTACATTCTGCTTCATTGTTATTTTGTTGAGAAAAATAGCCAAAAGCATTAGATTTTGCTCCACTGTTATTTTGTTGAGAATAGTTTCCAAAAGCATTAGATTTTGATCCACTGTTAATATATTGAGAAAAATAGCCAAAAGCGTTAGAGTATAGCCCACTATTATTTTGTTGAGAAGAGTTTCCAAAGGCTAATGTATAATTTGTCGCTTGATCAACTCTAATATGTGCTCCATTTATATTCAGTGAAACACCAGAAATGGGTGCAGAACCTATACTCATATTAGGCATCTGGACTCCAAGTCCACCAGAACTTGTACAAGTCCAGTAGCCAGAAGTAGGTGTAGCATTGCCTGTACGATCCCATGTTAGTGTGTATCCTGTAGTCGCACTTGCATCTGTGTCAAAGTCTGACTTCATTACAAAAGTTGGGTGTTCCTGATCTGCAACCGTTGAATTAAGCGTTACATTACCAGCCGAACTAATAACAACATCAGTTGCAGTAGCTCCGAATGTTGCATCATCCTTTTGCCTAAAAGTCCCTTCATTGCGTGATGAATCAATTGTCACAGAAAGATTCGTTTCTAATTTTCCATCTATATCAATTTTGCCAGTTCCTGCATCAGGAACAATGTTAAAATTAGTTCCATCGTGATATAATTGCACTGTGTCCGCAGCCGTTCCATCTGCAAAGATTAGCACGGGACCAGAAGCTCCATTTGGGTCAAAAGTTAGTACGGTATCCCCGCCTGAATCAACCCAATGACTCACATTTGAACTGGATGCTTTGAATAAAATGTCTTGCAGAAAAACCATGTCTGCTTTGGTAAAAACAGAATCTGTACTTAATCCTTCCAATGTATCTATTTTCGCTTTAGTTGCTTCAAGCGTATCGGCTATTGAGATGTGAGATGTTGTATTGGTTTTTTTTCTTAATCCGTCACTTCGTAATTGAGCAAACAAAAGTGTCGGAGTTAAGAATAATAATATAAGTAATTTTTTCATATTAACCTCACGGTATATAATACCAGATTATTAATGTTAATTTATAATTATCTCCAAGTGTATTTTTAATTGTAACAGTATCACCACCATCCATAATTACTAATTTACTGTCTGCATCTGCTTCCTGGCAGTTCGCTGACACTGAAATGAGACATGGATTGTCATCGAAAAAACCAAATGTTCCACCTTCTTCATTTGTGTCGTTTGATATAAAAACTATACCATGACCAAAAGCACCGTCAGGTAGATTATACGTATCATTGTCATCTATGTCATCATCATAGTAGGTTTTCACACGAAGATAGTCTGAAATAATTATATCCGAACTGAATTTAACTGGATTATCAGACGTTACAAGAACATAAGTGCCATTATCTGCTATCCATACGCTATCTGTTGAATCACTGGCTGTGAACATGATAAGACTATCCACATGAATCCTCATTAAATCCGTTGACATCAGATCATTAAAGAATCCAGTAACATTCTTGTCGTTCACCTCAAGTGAATCAATTCTTAATGCTCTATTTTGAGCGAAAAGCGGAGTGCTTATCAGTAACAGCAGAATTAATATTTTTTTCATAATAATCTCCACAAACAAAAAAAAAGCCACTAATGCATAGCATAGTGCTATGTTTTAGTGGCTTCGATTCTATTTCCATTTAATGGTTAAAAACGATTTGCCTTATAATATAAGATAACTATTTTTTATTAAAAGTCAAGCTATTTCTTTACTGTACGTCTTTTTAGCTTATGCTGTGCGTTAAAAAAAACAGCTTTTTTCCGTTTGTAATTTTCTTTTGTGATCTTCTTTTCCTCGTATAGCGTATTTAAAGAAGTCATAAAATCAGTAACTTGTTTACGTGAGAAGCGAGTACGTCCAGCTTCTTTGATATACTCATTCACTTTTTTGAAATCCATCCATTCAGAACGTTCACCATATACCTGTCTAACAAATGGAATCTTTTCAGGATGCGGAAAGTTGCCCTCTGAGATTAATGTCCAGGGAACATTTATAGATCGAATCAGAAATCTGCCTGTACCACCTCCTGCGAAATCTAATACATGATCTATATTCTCTGGATTAATATCTAACCATCCTCTTTTTCGTGATGATCCACCAGTAACATCATTGAGCCAAGTTGTCAATTGTTGAGTGTATGGACTAACTGTACTAAAATATCGCTCTGACTCTGGTATCTTTGGTGCATACGCTGGTTGCTCCTTTCTAATGGGACCACCAAAGAAATTCTTATTTTCCCACAGTTGAAGCGGTAAATCAAAAGCTGTCGGAGAAATCAATTGTCCCAACGACCCTGCTCTGCCAAGTGGATTAAATGCATCAACTATATTTGAGAGTATTCGTCCTCCTTGATGAATGGGGTCTTCACCATGTAAAACAGCACTGATTGCCAATCCTACAACATTAAATACATTATATCCGTAAGGAAGTCTTATTCTAAAATGTTTGTCAGTACCAGGAATTATAAAAATGTGATTTGTGTCTTTAATATACTCATCTATTTTTTCATAATCATCACCGCCAATTAGTCTGTTTATTGTATCCCATAATATAGACCATAATACCAAACCAACACCAATTCTTTGTACTCGTTTTGATTTTAGTGCCACTAATAATCTTGCTCCACCCTGCACCCCAGCATTTGCAAATAGATAAAGACTATTCATAAATCCACCCATCTCTCCCTTTTTGTTAAAATTGAGAGTAAGGTTTTTAGCTAAATTAGCTGCTTGTTTTTTAGTCATTCCAGCGTCTTTTGCGTTTTTATATGCAGACAACCTAACAGCATTTTCAACTGTATCATTAATATCAAAAACAAATTGCTTTGTAAGTTCAAGTGCTTTTTTAATATCACCCGATTTTTTGTAATTAGCTATCTTATTTTCAAATTCCTCTGTTTTTTCATCCAAAGTCTTATAATCAAACCAGCCAGTTTTTCCGCCTTCTGCTTTATACTCGTCAAATATCCGTGTCCACTCATTACCTTCTTTATCTCGAATTCCTTTCCAAATACCTGACATCGCTTTTGGAATATCTTTCATCACATTGCGCTTTATCTTCTTTATTTGAAAAGCTTCCAAATTAATAATCGCTGTTTGTAAATCACGCTCAAAATTGGAAATAATAAATTCTGGATTGAGCATCGTATTTACTAATCGTAGATAATGATTTACTTTGTTTAGAAATTTGAAACCTCTTTCTATACCAATATTTTTTAATCCATTTAACAATGCTTGATCGTAAATAGTAATCACTTTCTGTTTGCCATCAACCCAAACAGCAAATTCCTCGTCTGCTAACTGTTGTTTTGCATTTCTGAAATATTCTATTTCTCCAAACTTATTATAAGTTGGAAGTTTCTTTCTTCCTTCAACATGCCACAAAGGTTCATCTCCGAATTTACCTGGCATTGTAGCATCTTTATGAGCTAATACAAATTTAAGAAAATCTTGACCGACTTTGTTCTTTTCGGCTCGGATAATGGCATCCTCGTGATCCATTATTCCCTGAATGAATGGATTGTTTTGAGCAAGTGAATGCCGTCCCCTGGCTTTTATAATACCCTTATATTCAACAGAATAGCCTTTTCCTCTCATTCTAAATTGTTTTGCCCTATTTATTCCTTTGAGTGGAACGTAGTATTTCCATTGACTTAGATATTGCTCATATTCTTCTTCTTTTATCAATCCTGCTTCATATTGAAGCTTTAATGCTGGTTTCGTTACTGTCTCATAGTATTCATCAGCAAAACGAGTATATTCTGAGACTTTCCCTGTTTCTTCAAACTCAAGCATCGTATCACGAGCATCTTTGTCACTCATTCCTGAACCTGCTTCATTTACTTCGTGATTAGGATGAGTTTTTTTAATTTCAATATCCTCCTGTTTGATAGTCTCGTTTCGTTCAGGAGCATGTCGGGCATACATGAATAAACTCAAATCTTGCCAATCAATGCCTGCATCAATTAACCTTTCCAAAAAACCATCTTTATCATTTGTTATTTTCTTTTGGAATTTTTCGATTTGATCCGAAGCTCTGCCAATAAACAATTCTTCGCTCAATCTAAAATCAAGTTCGTCGCCAAAAGATTCACCACGTTCCCTTGCTCTCTTTACTAACTGCCCAGATCGTCTATATTTATCCTGCCATAGTTGCTGTAAATGCTGATACCATGTTTCTACTGGTAAATCAAGAGGTGTCTTTTCTTCTGGCTCTATCTTATCAGCAATAATTTCACCCCAATATTTCTTTGCCCTGGCTACATCAGTGAAGTGATACTTTTCCTTTGCCAATAAAGATAAAAATTCAGACTGATCTTCAAATGCTCCTGAATGGTATTTGTTCCTCATTTCTGTAATAAACGGGTCTTCCATTTCCTCTGTTAATAACGCTGCATTTTTCCCATGATATTGTATTATCAAGTCCTTGAAATCTCTTTTTTCAGAAGAATACGGAGCTATCAGAAAACTCAAATCTGGTGGTAAGTCTATTCTACTTGAAACATCTCTCGCTTCAAATTCACCTGCTAATCTTTTGTATTGTTCATAAGCAAAATCCTTTAATTCTTTCGTTACTTTATAAAGTTCATCGTATTGAGATTTTAATTCTTTAATCTTCGATCTTACCTTGTTAAGTCTGTCTTTGTCCCAAGAGAACGGATTTTGATCTATCAACTGTTGGGAAATAGCAATCTCATTAGAATATCGCTGTAAAGTAGCCATGTTCTGTCTAATGACTGCCTTGCTATCTCTATCCATCTCCCCGCCACGAGCAAAGCCTTCATAGAATTGAATCCAGTGCTGGGTTTCATGTGCTAAATTTTCTCTCAATGAATTAACATCGGGAGCTTGTAGTATTATTTCCGCATTTGCTAAATCAAGTCCTTTCGTTTTTAACATTCCAGCCACGCTAACATTTTCATTGATATACAGCGAAACCCTTATATCTGCTAAATCTGGATATGCTTCAAATAATGCATCATGTTTAACAGCGTCAGCCAATCTTCCTCTAAATTCTTGTTTATAATCTCTTATATTCTCGTCCCAAACAGATGGAAATGCTTGATATTCAGATACCTTACGTATTGACATCTCACTATCATCAATCACAAATCTCCACTTTTTATCGGGACCCTTAAACCATCCTGTCGTTGTTCTCGTGTTTTGTCCCTGTGATTCAAGTTGTTTTGCTAATTCAAGATTGCCTAAATTCGCTGTCCTTGCTCTTTCACCTGCATATTGATATTGTGGCTTTACTAATCTTTTACTAACATTTTTGGGCACGATTGGCTTACCACCACGCATTGCATAAGAGATCATTTCAGTAAATTCATTTAGTGTCAAATCAATATTGAACAATCTCTTAAATCGTATTTTTGTTTTTATCCATATCTTTTTTATCCATGCAACAAACCGATTCTTTTTATATCCATCTTGTATTTGCGCTCCTTTCTCCCCGATAGCTTGAACTAATCCTTCTTCAGTTGTTTTGTATGGAGAATCTTTTAACAATCCAATACCTTCTTGATACAAAGCAGGATCGCTTTTCTTAATCCAACCCACTACTATATGAGCATATTCATGGAAAATGGTATCCTTATTTGCCTTTGTTGGATTTATGAAAATTGCATTGTTCTTTGGTGAGAAAAACCCTAACGGCTCACCCTCTGCTCCAATTTGAGCTAATGCTTTGTTAAATTCTGTTTTCGGAATATCATAATAAACGTCTATTCCTGGTACAGCTTTATCTAACATAACAATAGCCTGAGCATTCCATTCTGCTAATGAACTGATGGTTGGTTCTTTTCCTGCAATTTTGCCTCGCTTCTTTTGTTCCTCTATCTCTTCTTCTTCCTGTTCCTCCTCTACTTGCCTGATTCTGTCCTCTAATGCTTGAGAAATGCCACCTTTTTCATTCGCTAATTTTCCGATATATTCTATAATATTCGATGTAATTCTACCTGTATATTTGGAAATAATGTCACTGAAATCTGGAAATTCTTCCTCTCCTTGTTGCGCACCCGATTGTCGAATTAACATTTCTAATTCAAGCGATCTCTCTTTTAATTGTTTTAATTTTTCTTCCTGTTTAAAACCTTCCGGTGCTTGACTTAGAGATTTAATTGATTTCTCTGATTGTTCTATTTGTTTTTCTACGTACTCTTTTCTTCTTGGCAATGATCTGGAAATATGTTCCAACGATAGAATAGCTTCACGAGCATTGTTCCATGTTACATCATCTCTTACTTCTAAACCTCCTCCGATCACATAACTTAAAGATGCCTCAGATTTATAATTAAATTCCAAAATGTCAAATGGATTATCTTTTACTATTTGTTCTTTAGCAAAAGTTCCAACTTCAACTGATTGCGCAATCTCCCCGAATCGCAAAGTAACCGCATACCATTTGTTAGTCTTCTTGTGGACTTTTGTATTGAAAAATTTAGCATATAATGGAAAACCAGCAAGTTCTCCAATTTTAAAATATCCTATCGCTTTTATCTCTGTCCCTCTGGAAATATCTTCAAGTTTTTTATCCAATTCATTAGCAGCTTCATTTCTATCTGCAAAATATTTGTTTCCTAATTTTATTTTAAACTTATCGCCAGTTGTGTCAACTGCTTGTTTTATCCATTCATCCAACTCTTTAATTCTATTTTGGCTTCTCTCAACAAATCTTTTTTCATCCGTTAATTTCTTATTTCTTCTATATTCCTCATCTTTCATTGCTTTCTTTAAAGCACCTAATTTCTTAATCTCAACATCTGTCTTGACTTTCTCGAACATATACGGATTGGCTGCTGCTAATGCTTTTGCCTGAGCAGGATCGAATAATGCATCTTTTAGATTTACATCTTCCATTTCTCTAATTTCAGCACTACCCTTTAACAATTGTTCAATGAACCCTTGTTTGACTTCTAACGTCTGCCACATATAAGCATCAAATGTACCTTTTGTGACATAGCGAATGATTTCTATTTCAGGACACAAGTTACCTTGCCGATAAATACGCCCATCTCTTTGCTCTACATCGGCTGGACGCCAGGGTGCATCTATGTGGTGAACTGCATAAAGATTTTTTTGAACATTTGTTCCCATGCCCATCTTTTTAGTCGAACCAAAGAGAATACGCTTATTTCCAGACCGCATATCGCTGAACAATCGTTCTTTTTGTATTGCTCCTGGATAGTCGTGCATAAAAGCAATTTCATCTTTCGGAACACCCATGCTTATTAATGCTTTACGAATATCGTTATAAACAGAATATTTCGTTTTGCTTGGAGTTGCCAAATCGGAGAAAACTAATTGAGTATATCTTTTGTCTTTGGTTTCTTCCCATATTCTATATATTTCCTTTGTAGCCTTTGCGACCTTTCCCTCTGGCGGATGCTTTATTCCCTTAAATCTCGATCTCGGATCAATAGCAATTAACCTGCCATCATTAACAATACTTAATGCATTATCTGCACCCTTCATTGGCTTTGTCAAATGATCTAATCTATATTTAAGCCATTTAACCGCACTTTTTTGTGTTTCATCGGGTTCTATTTGTATCAATTGTGCTTTTCCACCTTTAATCGGTGGAAGTTTTATTATTTTATCTCTTATTAAATCGTCATTTGATACAAAGTCATTAACCTCTCCAAATGCCTGCATTAATTCTGGTAAATTAACAAATTTAGCAAATCGACTATCCATTCTAAACCCTGAACCAGTGGGATCGATTTCGATTTGACTTACCACATCACAGAAACTCGATGCCCATGCGTCAAAGTGTTCCATACCTAACTCTTGCAGCTTCCAGGGCTGTAAGTATCGCATAAGATTATAAAGTTCTACCATGCTATTCGATACAGGAGTACCAGTTGCAAATGTCATAAATCGCTTGGGATTACGCTCCGCCAAATAACGAGACTTTACAAACAAATCCCACGCTTTAGCTACTCCTTGAGTTGGGAGATTCTTTATATTCAAAGCAGCCATTTTTGATCTTGTTTCAAGATTCTTAAATTCATGTGCCTCATCTATGAAAATATAATCAACACCTGTTTTCTCAAACTCAATACCTGTATCTCTATTCATACTTGCTGATAACTTACGTAATCTCTCCTGAAGATTTAATTTTCTTGCTTCTAAATCTTTTGTAGCATTTGTGTCTCTATCTCTCTTTGCCTCAACAATCAGTGTTTCATAAGCTTCTATTTCTTCTCTTACGTATTTTTCTTCTGTCCTGGCGCTAATTGGTATTTTTCCAAAACCGCTATGAGTAATAATAACAGCGTCTATATCCTGACTTGCAATTTTATTTACAAAGAGTTTTCGCTTAGATGTCTTAAAGTTTATTTCATCGGCAACCATTAATTTTGCAGTTGGATAAAGTTCTAAAAACTCATTACTAAACTGACGTAGCATGTGATTCGGAATAACGTACATAGGTTTATTGATCATTCCCAAACGTTTCATTTCCATTCCAGCGGTAATCATTGTAATTGTCTTACCGCTTCCGACTACATGAGAAAATAGCGTATTGCCTTCTTGCAATTGGCGCCATACTGAATTTTTTTGATGTGGATACAATCCCTTAAACCATCCACCCTTTGCTTTCATTCCCTTGAAAGTCAAAAACGTACCATCATATTTAGGACTTACGTTGGTATTATATGTGTCGTTATACAGCCTTGCTAACCTTATCTGTCTATCATCATCTTCCCACAACCATTCGGAGAAACGCTCTTTTGTTCTCGACATCTTATCTTGTGCCAATGCAGTCGCATCTTGATCAACAACAGTTATTTCATCACCTTGTTCGTTAGTTGTTTTAACCAATATTTTGGGTAAACCTTTATTTAGTGCCGTTTCTAATAGCTTTGCAAATGATTTCTTGCTTGTTCCCCAAGTATTTTTTGCAATGGTTTCGTCCATTCCATAGATAGAAACGTGATACTTTGCTTCTCTTGGTGTATAAGTAATAGTTGCCTTTGCATTTTCATCAATATGATTTACGAAAGCTTCTATGTCCTCTATTGGAATCCAGGGCTGACCAAGATTAGCAGCTATCTGAGTCGGTGGTACATCTTCTGGTTGTACTTCTTCCAATGCCTTTACATTATCCGCATACTTTTTATCTTTCTTGTATGCTTCTTTTGCTTCTGCAAGTTTACGTTTTACATTGCCAGATAGATATTTTTCTTTTATTTCAAAAGTTTCATTTACAGGATTAAGAAATATCTGACCTTTTAATTCCTCGATTATCTTATCTTCATCAATCCCCAATTGTTCAGACATATAATCAAAATCAACTTTTCCTGTTTCATTGAGTGAAGCTATAAGTGCATCTGAAGGAGTTTCTATTTGTGCTGGTGGCTCTACTCCGATTACATCATGTTCAAATATTTGATTCTTTTTTGATTCGCCTGTATCCTCATCGTAACTCTCAAGAGAAGAAACGCCCCAAACATCTGGATCAGCCATACATGGTTTCAAATTTTTTTGTCTTCGAGTGACAATAACTTTTCCATCTGACTTCCTGGTATACTCTGTTTTCGATGTATGATTGAAATATCCAAATTCTTTTACATAAGAATCATAAATTCTATTGAGTTCCCTACGAGCCTGCTCTTTAACTGCTGTTGATTCTAAATTAGCCTGAGTGGTAAGAACTTTCTGCCATGCATCTCTTAATCTAACAAATCCAATTATACGATCATAATCCTGTTGATTAACACCTAACTTTGAACCTTTCTTTTTTATCGTGACTTCAACTGGAAGATTACCTTCCTGTTTAATAAACAATCTACCATCTTTACTGACAGTATATGCGCCAATCTTTACATCATTCCAATTGTCAAATTCAGCATTCTCAAACTTTTGTTCCTCAAATTCTCTTTCGGTTGGTGAAATTGGTTCTCTTTCTACGTATTTATCACTATCGTTTATTTTTTGTTCATTTATTATTTGATCGAGTACATTCTCTAAATAACTCGGATTAGAAAGTGTAACAGTTAATTCATTTTTAGCATACATAGTTCCTGTTAATGAAATATTTCCAGCTACATTTCTAAATAAATTTTTGCTGTTACCTATAAAATATTCATTGATATTTGAGGAATCATACCCACCTTCCGAATTAACTAATTCTTTATCAATTGTTCCCAACCAAATACTATCACCTTTATTTTCCCCTGGCATCCTCTTGCGAAATATTAAAATATCTGTCACCACTTCCGTATTAGCAGTCTTTTGAAATGCAGTCTTTGGAAGTCTGATAGCCGTTATCAAATCACCAGATTCATACAATTTCTTTCGTACCGTTGGATCAATTTTATCCATTGTGTATCTTGATGTGATAACAGCCATTAATCCACCTGGACGGAGAATATTCATACTCTTATTCATAAAGTAATCATGGAGACTGAACTTCTCTTTGTTATGAACTGGATCAAAAGGAGTTATTTTATTGCTGAATGGTACATTACCGACAATAACATCGTAGGTATTATCAGGTATTTCCATTTTCTGAAATGGTGAGATTGTTATATTGGCATGAGGATAAAGCAATCTTGCTATTGACCCTGAGACAATATCCATCTCAACGCCATGCAATTCAGCTTCATTCCATTCTCCTGGCATTAATGAAAAGAAATTTCCAACACCCATACCTGGCTCAAATATCTTTCCTTTACCATTAAAGCCTAATTTCTCTAAAATGTTAAATACTTTGGTTACAACCAATGGTGAGGTATAATGTGCATTTGGGAGAGTTGATTTCAGAGAATCATATTCTTGCTGTGAAAGTATTTCTTGAAGTTCTGTTGCAACATCTTCCCATCCCTCTTTGATCTTATTGTTTTGGTCTGGGAATAAATAAAGTAATCCACCTGCTCCTGCAAACTGTGAAAGTATTTCCTGTTCCTCTGGTGTAGCTTGCCTACCTTCTTTGTCTATCTTTTTCCACGTCTTAATAGCGTCAATAGTAGCCCTTGCTTTTGCTTTTAAGCCACTTGTCTCTCCGTAATCTCCTCGTCTGAAGTTTCTTCTTGGAACAGTTGGTATATCTCGTTTTCCATATCTTTCAGAGCTATTTCTTCGGCTGCTTTCGTTAATTGCAGTAGATTCTGATACGGTAGGTTCTTGTCTTTCTGTGCTTGCTGTAGAGCTATCCACACGCTCTCTTGCGCTGTCTGAGATACGCTCTTGATCAGACGTTTGAGTTGAGGTCGTTTCAACGCCTTCACTTTTGAGTTGTTTCTCATTTCCGATAGCAGGGATGTCGCTATTTGTTCGTAATCCATCTTGTTCCTCCTTCGATATATTTAACGCTTTTTTGTCTTTATAAGTTTCAGCATACAGTTCCATATCATTCAAGAAGCCTTCTTTTTCCAATTGCTCAATTTCAGCTTCCGAGTTCATACCAGGATAATTGACGCCTGGATAATTTTTCGCACCGAGATAGAAAGATTTCAGAAATGGAACTATCTTTTCACCGAATTGCTCCGCCATTGTCCTCGCATAATCAGTGAATTTACGTACCCCTGCCTCTATGTGAAATACAGCTAATTCAGTACCTATTGTAAATAATTCAGGATCAACACCAACATTAAGTTGATTCAACTTCTGACGTAGTTTTTCTTCAAGCTCTTTAGCTCTATCCCTGGTTACTATCTTGTTGTTTGCACCATATTCAGATGAATAGGGTGCGAGTTCTTTTTCTGGTTTAATTTCTTTCTCTGGTTTTTTTAGTTCCTTTTTTGATTTTTTACCTAATTGCTTTGCATACTTCCTAAGCATCTTCTCGGCTGCTGCTGCCTGCTTTGGAGTTAGTCTTTCTTTATTGGCTAACTCGTTGCCAAATTGTGTGTCGAATTTATTGAACCCTACATCATTCCTTTCAGTAGCCATGTCATAATCAACACCAGCTAACCGTTTTAAATCTCTATGTATTTCTTCGATCTCTGGTTCAGTTAATTCTTCGGCTCGTTTTGCTATCTCTGCTTGTACAGGAGTCAAATCTTCGATAGGAGCTTCTGGCGCCACATTCAATTCATCTTTCAATTCTTCCGCAAATGTTAGTGTACTGGAATTTTTTGTAGCATACCATATTTTCTTCTTGGGTGACCACCGAAATTTATGCGCTTTAAGTCTATTCCTTATTTCCTCTGACGGTTTGCTTTTAAATGAAAGTTCAATACCGTTCTGTGCTTCATTAATAGTAGATATGACAAAATCAGTTTTCTTTGCTTCTGGCTTTACAAGTTTCTTTTCTGTCTCGGCTTTTTGCTCTGGTTTTTTGAGTTCCTTCGGCTCTGATTCTTTTGCCAGTTCTTCCATTGTTCTAAATTGACGTGGAGGCGTATGTCTCGGAGAATATTCACCAGTTGGTAACACGCTAACAGGTTCAGAGCTTCTGATATTCTTGTTAGCACCAGTTAGGATATATCGAACACCATTTTTGTCTAAATAGATTTCGTCCCCATTTTCGTTCTTGCCTAAATATCTATCTTTAGTTGGTTCAGGTTTTTTCAACTCCTTTTTAGGCTTCCGTTTTGGAACTTTCTCGCTTGGCTTTTCCAGCTTCTTCTTTGGTTGCTTTCGTTTTTCTCTGCTTTCTTCTAATGTAATTATATTCCCATTTTCATCTACAATACCTGAATCAGCATTTGGATTTTCATTCCAATATTTTTCTAACTTATTTACAAATTCAATTTCATCTTTTTCTAATAAACCTTTATCTTTTAGACTTAATCCTTTTTCTAATACTTTTTTATTTCCTATTGTACGATTAGGCTCTATAATAGAAAAATTATAATCAAAGGTCTTTTTTAGATAGTCCTCACCTTTTTTGAAAGTGGCTTCTATATCATCAATTTGCTCTTTTGTGGGTTGTTTGTTTTCAGGGAAAGCGTAATTCGTACCAAGTATATTCACAAAGACTTTACCTTTGGGAGGCGCAGCCTTGAAAACTTCTCCCATTTCAGATTGTTTACCAACTGGCTTTAAATCACGTATCTTTTTGCCAGCTTCTTGTTGTAATTCATTGCCTGCCTTATTAAGTTCGCTTTGAATTTTATCTCTTAATACTTTGCCACTTTCTTTTGATTCAGTAATTATTTTTGTAATTCGTTGTTCTGGTGTTTCCTTCTCCTCCTCAGCAGGCTCTGCTTGTTTCTCCTCTGCTTTTGCTTCGAGATTTACCTCTGGCTCTACTTCTTTTTCTTCAATCGGCTGCTCTACTTCAACTGCTGGTCTAATTCTTCTCAATTCATCAATAGTCGTATCTATTTCTTTCAACTTAGCCTTGACTTCTGGATCATATTTATATCCTCGTTTGAGCTTGTTATAATGCTTAACAATAACGCTTTCAATATCTATTTGCTCTTGAGATAAAACATCAAGACGAGATTGTGCTTCTGCAATCATCTCTTTTGTAGTACGGAGCTTTTTAAACTCATTCCTATCTTTCAAGCTCAATATTTTTAAACAATCTTTCCAGCTCATTCAATAACCTTTAGTAGAATTGTGATAATTTCTAATATCTCTCTTTCTTCAATTAATTTTATAGCAATAAGTTTATCTTCTGGATAAAACTCAACATTTCCGCCACCTTTGGAAGTCGTTACACGCTTACGCCTAACTATTGTTACCGCTATCTCATTTCCCAATACCGCATATTTAGGAAAAGTATGTAAGGGATAGGCATACTTCGGAAAATTGCTATTTTCTAACCATTCCATTAAGTTCCATCCAATGTAACGGCTGACCTATTGCCATTGGTATCAACAGTCATATCTACTCTGTTTTTACTATCAGCCAAATCTCTAAATGCAAGATTTAAAGTTCCTCCGCCATTTGCTAACCCAGCCAAAATACTCAACATTATTCTTTGCATTTGTTCCAATGTCAACGAGCCTTCAATAACTCGCTCATGGACTGCTGTTGCTATTGCATCGTTGTCAACTGTAATACCTGCAATCTCATCTGAAATATCTTTCAGATCATCATCATCTGCGCCTCGGATATTATCTTCGATCCCATCCAGATATGTTTTTAAATCAGCTTCCATCGTATCAGTGTCAGCTAAGATAGCAGTAGTATCATCATAAGTATCTTTGACCTTTTCACCCATAGCACCTGAGCCAAAATCAATACTATCCTGAACCTTCCATATATCATTTGCGCCAATTCCTGTCGCTAACAAAATCGGAGCAGGAAGTCCTTTATACCAATAATCCAAAGCACCTAAATCAATCGCCGTTGAAGTCACCACAATATCATCTAAATAAAAGTCAGGTGCATTTCCAGCATTTTTATAAGCTGAAACTTTAACAGTTGCCAATCCATCTCTTGTTGGTGTTCCAGCCACCACAAATTGCTCATAACTATCTTCATTTGTTGCCGTATCGCAAGTATAGGTATCGGCAGTCATTCCACAACCAGATATTTCGATTGTTGGCTCAGTATCACCAGAACAATCCTCTGTTGACTTTAAATAACCAGTCACCGCCATTGGCTGATCTGTCACACAGGGAACGGTAAATTCCCATTCCAGAGCATTGTCGGTGTCATTTGGCGTCATTTTTAAAGCCAAGCTTCCAGCCGTACGAACTTCGGTGTCTGCCAATCCAGCACCAGTAGAACGAACCACGCCATACACTTCATAAGACCTATTATCATCATTGTTAGAGTTTAGGTTATTAAATCTAAAATAACTTCCAACTAATGAATTTTGATAATTATTTATCATAGTTGAAGATTCTGCACTTCCATCTTCAAAAATTAATCGACTAAATCGACTTGACATTATATCAATATCTTTTGTGTTTGTTCTTAATATATTTCTTTTACATTCTGCAAATTCAGCCGATCTAATATAAATCGCCGTTCCACTATCACATATATAATTATCATTGAAAATATGTCCATAAACATAGTCAAATAAATATATACCAAACATTGTAATGTCAAACATATAATTATCAGTAATAACAATTCGATTTACTGAACTTCTTGTTTGTATTCCTGTTTGACTTAAATAAAATATATTATGAGTAATATTACAAATGCCTGCTGTATATAATCGAAGTGCCGTAGCCCAACAACTATAAATACTACAATAAGTTATGTTTCCCCTACATGAAGTTGCAAAATCAATCCCTGCTTGAGTAGTGCCAACCTGGTACAACCTATATATTTCAACATAATTCAAATCAAAATTAGCTTGTGTTAATGAATTATTATCAATGTAAGTTCGATAACTTGCATTATCACTTTTGAAAATAACATTTCTTGTGATATTACAAACCTTCCTATCATCGTCATGTTGACTTACTAAACCAGGCGCATCGATAGTCACTACCTGACTCGCAATACTGGCAATTACTACCTTCTCTGTTTGACCAGCCACATCACCCTCGATCACCAATTCATCATCGACTTGCCAGCCAGTAATATCGCCATCAACTGTAATCGTAGTATCTGAAGCCGCAGCATCCGCATCATTTAATTGAGTAGCATATAATTTACTTGCCCCATCCCAATCCATTTTCCCGCCGTCATCAACTATAATCCCAAACTTGCCGTCAGTAGTGGCACAGTTCATAACTACCTTTTGCCAGTTACTCGCATCATCACTCATATCAATATTAAACTCACCGCCATTATTAACCGAGATGTCACCTTTACAGGTCAATGTCCAGTCGTTAGCTGAACTTGCTCGTTCTAAAATACCAGATATATCAATGGCGGGTGTTGCATCATCATTGCCAACCGTAATATCACCATCAATTGAAATGGTGTCGCCTGCTAAAATAGTGGCGTGGTCTCCGTCGCCAGGTGCTGTTCCACCTGCCCAGCTTGCTCCTGCTGACCAATCACCGCCACCTGTACCATTTGAACTTATTGCTGCCATTATGGTTTTACCCTACCTGGTGTTATATTTGGTTTAATCTCCACCCCGACCTCTTTCTTTAAATTGGCTATCAAAGAGTTGGCGTTCTCATAGAAACTGATTCGCTTTCTAATATAGACTTTAACACTATCTACATCTGGATATTCAGTTTGACCAAGGCTAACCGTTTCTTGCCAACTGTTACTTTTATCATCATTGTAAACAGTAAAGACTACTTCATACTGTCCACCAGATGATAGGTCACTTACTTTGTCAATTACTGCTGTATACATTTAATCCGCCTTTGCAGTTATTTCAGAAATCAACGCATTTTTATCACGTGCAATTTTAAACTTCCAACTTTTAGCTTTTTCTTCTTTTCGATTTGAGAGCCTCATCAATATTTCTTGAAATTGACGAGATAACTCCATCAAAATTTTATTATTCTCCTTGATTGCTTCCTCAGAAATATTTTTAAGTTGATGATTAGTCAATAAACTCGCATCTAAAGACTGAATAGCTTTCTCAATAAGTTGACTATTTTGCTTGAAAGACAAAGTATTTAAATCTTCTTTATTAATCGACCAACCTTCAAGTTCTAAATTTTTTAAGCTCATTGCTTCCCTCTTAAACAATCTATGAATTTTTTATAAGTATCCTGTTTCTGCGTTACGTCTCGCAGTGCTTTTCCTGCATCTTTGGAAGCCCTGACTTTCTCGCCTTTTACATCTATTGTTTTTTCATATAGTACACCAGCATCTTCTTTTGAAGTCTTTAAATGTTCCAAATATTCATTTTTTGACATTTTAACTTCATTGGGAACATCTTCTGTAAGTTTTTCTCGTTCAGTTTCTAATTCCTTGACGATTTCAGGTATTTTTTCAGGTTGTTCCTTTGCTTGTTTGAGGTATTTGTTTTTTTCTATTTCCTTTTCAACTACTGGCTTTTCTTCAACTACTTTCGCTTGTAGTTCCTTGTTTTTCTTTTCCAACAAATTAGTGAAATCATTTCTATACTTACCAGAAATTTCATATTCACCAGAATCATCAGCTTTAGAAAATTCAGTTGATATTTTTGCTACTTCTTCAATGGTAGACGCTGCTTGTAATTCTTCATAGAACTTACGTTCCAATGGTTTCTTTTCTATCTCTGTCGGTACTCGCTCAACCTCTGGCGGTACGATCTCCTTTTCTTCTTGTCGTACCCCGGGTACACTGGGTTGTTCGGGTGCTGGCTGTTGTATATCTTCGCTGCTGATGTCTTTGCTCTCTTTAGGTTGTATCCCTTCTTCAGTAACGACCTCTTGATCGCTTCGTACTGCGCTGGCATCTTCTATCTCCTGTAAAAAGTCATTTAGATTGTCTAATTCAGGTTTGTAAATTTTTTCAAGGTCTGGTTCTTCTTTTATTAATCCTTCGAGAGTTGATATTTGTTCTTCAAGATATTGCTTTGGATTTTCTTCTAACTTTTTCTTTTCTGCTTCATCTGTAAGACGATCTAATTCAGCTTCTTTGTATTGTTCAAAATTTGATATTTCTATTTTCTCTGGTTTCGCTGGAGTTTCTTTTTCAACCGGTTTTTCGACTTTAATTTCTTGGATATGTCTTGCAATAGACTGTTGAAAATTTTCTCCCTTTGTAATATCTATAATAACTTTCTTAGCAACTTCACTTGCTTCTTTATCATTTAAACCAGTTCCCATTGCTATCTTTTTCACATCGTTACTAACTTTCTTTACGCCAGATGCAGATGATACCAACGTTGTTGCATGTCCAGGAAGCAATAAAGTTGCTAATGGCGCTGCTGATTCCTTACCTGTTTGAGTCAAGCGACCTACCAGTTCATTTATTTCTGTATGTGGAATATCTGTGTCTCTTAAACGATTACTCAATTCCTTTCCAATTTCATCTGATGCTATTTGGACTGCCTCTTGTGCTATCTCCTCACCAGTCTCTTGTAACACCTGACCACCAAATCTTGCTACTAATTTAGTTATCACTTTGGGAAGTGTATTTGCTACAATCGTGCTTGTCTCTTTACCAAGTACTTTTTTGACAATTGGACTTGCAATTTTACCAACTTGAAAAAACTCTATGATAGCATAAGGGATACCTGCAATATGAGCAATGGGTGTTGCTATATCGCGATCAACACCAGATTCCATAAGCGCATCAAACATTGCGCCAGTTCCTTGCTTGTACCATGCCATTCCTGCGCCTGCTGTTTGACCTGCTGTGAAAGCTGCTGGTGCAGTTATGATTTCTTCTGGTATTAATGCTTGCGGTCCCGCCTGTCCAGCCACAATAGCTGCTGCGCCTGCTGCTGTTCCATATTGCAACCCTTGCCTAATTCCCTCTGCCATTGGTCCCGCAATTTCAGCCGTTTGCAATAATGTATTTTCTAAGAAATTTTTGCCCTCAATTGGATTTTCCTGAACAATTCTTTCGTATTCATCCTTTATCGCTTTGACTTCTTCATAAGGTCGCCCTCCCAAAGATGCATCATACATTAATTGATCCATCTCCATTCCTACTGTACCTCTTTGAAATCTTGCTGACATCTTCTCCAAAAAACTCTTTGGTTTTTGCTCAGGAGAAAATTTATATCGAGCTACTCGTAACGATGCCTCGTGAGACAAACCATCTTTTCTAAGTTTAGAATAAGTATCAAATAGCTCAGGTTGTTTTATAGCAATTTCTTCTAACTCAGTCTGAAACTCAGGTACTTCTGTTGTCGCTTGCTTTGCTGTTTCAGGTACAAATGCATAATCTATGTTTTTCAATAACTTATTTACAATTGATTCTCTTGATTCGATAGGACGTACTTCTTCAGTGGTAGGTTGAAGCGGTTTCGCTGGCTGACCAAATAGCTCATCATACGTAAGCTGCTCACCAGAAACTGGTTGCTCTTTTTTCTTGAACAAATCATCATAAGTTACTTGCTTGCCTGAAAATAAGCTACTTATCTGATTTACTATTTCTTCTCGTGGCATATTATTCCCTGTTGAAAATATCTCCACCAAACATGATATTGATATGTTCGGCTGCACGTTTCATGGCTGTTTCTGGTGAATTACCTTCTTTTACTATCTCCATAGCGGTATTTTTAAAAACAAGAGCTTGTTCTTTTGTGAATCCCCTTTTAATCATTTCCTGTGTCATCGCATCAATTGGTTTCTCTGCTTTTTTGAAAAACGATACGACATCTGACATATTAGCTTGAATGCCTTGTCCTCTTAGCTTCTCTACCAAATTAAGAGTTCTAAGCGAATCACTATAAGCTGATACAGTTTTTTTAGCCTGCTGTCTCGCTTGGTATGGATATGCTGGTTTTTCGGTATCGTACTCAACGCCTTCTTCGTCTATTTTGGTGGATTTAACTGTTTTATTTAAAATATTTTGACTTTCTCCTATTTTCTTAAAAAACTCACTCCGTTTCTTTGATATATCTTCTAATCCAACACCAGCTTCTTTTTGTTTCTCTCGTAAGTTTAGTAATTTTGTTTGGTAGTCAATATTAAACTTTGCCTTGCTTCTTGCATCTTGAGCCTGTTGATATGGAGACATTTTTAAACCAAGTTTTATCGAATCGGCTGCCGTGCCTTTACCACCATATACATTCTGGTAAGCAGTTTCCCAATCGGATAGATTTGCTGGTTTTGTGAAACTCGGTACTTGAATCGCTTTGTCAAATAGAGCATCTAATTCCTGTTCTGTTCGTTTTTTCTTTTTTGGCTCATTCATTATAATAGCCCCATAGCTTCAAGATATTGTTCGTATATACCAGCCTTTTTCAATGCATTTTTAATCAGTTCTTTTCTTGTAGCTATTTCTTCCTCTGTTTTAGCATTGAATATCCATTGATTAATATCACCCGCATTTGTTTTAGTAACATCTGGCATTCCACCTTCATCAAGCTTTCTGTTTAGATAATCATAGTATTTACCACGATTATCGACCTCTCCTTCTCTGATACCGAGTTGACGATCTTTTAATCCCATTTCCTCTTTATATTGCTGACCTTTTAATAGTGTCCCTGCAACATTTCCAGCGCCTTCGATAAATCCTGTTACCGTTCCCTGGTCGTAACCTCTTAGTCCCTCTCTATATCTATCCTTTGCCTGAGCGTATTCAGTTTTATACTTTTCTTTAGAGAGTGCATTTGCTTCTTCTATTTCTGATGCCTTTTCTCCGATAGTCCTCATCCTGGACGTGTCTATTTCTGCAAGTCCTCTCTCACCTGCAATCGAACCCTCAAAGCCCGAACTGATTAATCGTCCTTTATATGCTGTTTTAGCTTGCTGCCCTGCCGTAGCAGTTTCTTTACCAACCCTGCCTAATATACTGCTTGTAACAGAAGGAGAATACATACCAACTTCCGACAAACGTTTCAAACGTCTACCGTAAGCTGTATCTTCAAATGACTTTGGTCTATTGAAAATTCGATAAAGAGTATTTATTCCAGTTCCCACTCCCTGGGCAATAGCCGTTCCTGTAAATGGATCAATTGGCATTGTCTTGATCTCCTGTTATGATAACTTCTGGTGATTCTGTAAATTTATAATTTAATAAATCAAGTTGTAACATAGCTAAGTTCTTTATTGTTTGCATCCTGTCAAGTTTATTGTCCATTTGCCAGCAATAAAATTCAGCGCAACAAACCAATACTTCTCTCAAATCATCTGTCAGTTCCGTTGTAACATAATCTGTCATATCATCTGGAACTTTCATCATGTAAACATCTGCCGTTGCTCCTGTTAATGACAAATCAGTGCTCGTTCTAAAATATAGTTTTCCAGCGTCAACATAAAAGAAAATAGTTCCATCTGGAAGAAAATACGGATTATCGAGTCTTTTTAAATTATCAATATCTATTTCATAAGCCCAATAATCTGTACTGCTGATAGTAACTTTTACACTAAATATTCCCTCTCTACCATTAATGACGCTTTCTGAAAAAGAACTTAAACTGTATTCCTCGCTTGATATATCAATGTCATTTTCTATTAATTGTAAATTTGGTAAATATTCTGGTTTTAAATGATTAACTATTCTTACTTGAGCTTTATTATATGCTTCAAGTTTCATTTCCTCTGTAAAATGTTCATTCTGTGGGTCTTCTAATCTAACTGCCAATTCATCTAATCTAGTTGCAACATCTTCAAGAGTTACCCTGATATATTCGGTTTTTGTTTCTGTGTCCTCCCATTCTTCATCTGTGGTGACTGTTAATGAAACATCGTAAACACCTGGCGAAGAATAGATATGTTCTGGATTTTGTTCGTTTGACGTTTCTCCATCTCCGAAGTCCCATAACCATGTAGCTATATTCCCATTGGATGAATCTGTGAATTGTACCGTTAATGGTGAATATCCTGAACGTGGAGTACCCGAAAATTCTGCTTCTGGATATGAACGTAATATCCAATTCAAATAACCTAAAGGATCACCTGAAAAGCGATAATTATACAGAAACCAATATTTATTAGCTTGCTCTGTTTCAGGTGAATCCCAGTCTTCGTGATTGTATTTCCAAATTTGATAGTTTGATCCTGCTCCGTTCATTCCCAATATCGCATAGATAAAAGTCGTATTTCCGCCTATACAATGTGGTGGTGCTGTACTGAATATGTAATCATTATCAGCATATCCATCCGCATTACCTCCTTCTGTATATTCTCTAAACATAGTGTCCGTTATGTCAGGAACATAAATTCTATTTGTATCTACACTGTAAAAACCGAAATAACCACCAGCATTAGCTGTTGTCCAAAGTTGTGATCCGTCTGATTCGTCATATTTAGTCAGTGAATTAAGTGTTAATACATATACATGATTGTCACTATCACAGAATATGCACTTAGGACTAATCACATCAATTGACCATTCCGCTTCACCTCCATCGATATTGTTTACATCATATTTTGCCAATTTTCCACTTGCATGATCATACATCATGTAAACATAATTACTATCAAACGTGGCAGTAATATAATCTATCTTTCCACCAAGCGGATTACCTGTTTTTAAAGTATAGGTATTTACACTTCCCAAATCCGCGTCAAAAATATAAACCTTGTTACTTGCCGTGCTCGCAATACACCATACTTTTCCATCAGCATCACAAAACATCGGTTTATAATTGCCAGATGGAATATTGTATGTATAAGCAACATTTCTTGTACTGGCTGTGATTCCTAGTAATTGATTCGTATCTGTTCTACATACATAAACTATCCCTGTGGTCGTATCGTATGCGGTATAATATTCGTATGTTTGACCAACACCTATTTCTGTGAATGTTAAATCATCATTTAAATAACATCCATATATAGGTACACCAGAAAGTTTAGTACAATAGAATAGTACAAAATCAGCCATTATTCAACTCTAATTCGTCCCTTTGTTCCTATGTTGTCGGCTGGGGTGTACTTCTTGTTCAGTACTTCGACCTGAGCAAGAGCAGATTCCATAGCCTTAGTCCTGCGATCTATTTGTCCATCCATCGCCCAACAAATAGCCTCTGCAAAAAGAAGCATTATCTCGTGTAATCCAGAATTTATTTCAGGATCGACATCTGTTGTCATAGTTGCTGGTATTGATAGATAGAATATCTGACCATCAGCCGATGCTTTAGTATCGCCACCCCACAAACAATAAATCGTATTGCCATGTATGTAATACAAAAAGTTGGTGAGACTGTCTGCTAAATAAGTATTTTCAGTTCTTTTTATATTTTTCAGATCAACCTGCGTTGCAAAAGTATAAGAACCTGCATCATCAAGGTCAAAAGCAACCGCAATTATTCCTTCACCGCCTTTTAATGCACCATTGCTCGAATCAAGAGAACTTATTGAATAGCTTCCACCAGAAATATCCAGATCAGTTTCAACTGCTTCCAATTCAGTTAAATAAGCACTATGCAAAAAGTGACAACATTGAATTTGTCCTCGATTTAACGCTAATAGTTTTGTAGTTTCCGTGAAGTTGGATTCACTTGCATCTTCTAACCGAATACCAAGTTCATCGACCAGAGCATCGGTTATATCTCCTGCCGCCATAATATATCTCCCTAATCAATTTGAATATTATAAATTTCAGTATCAGTTGTGGATGTTGCTGAATCTGAAATTTCTACTTTAAATGTTTTACAATAATATCTTACTGTTAATCGCTTTTCAATAATGACCGATGATACCGCTAAAGTTTTGGTTACTTTAGCGGTTGAATCATCGTCACAATAAAGTTTTACTGTCAATTGTGTTGCTGATTTATATTTAATAACCACGTGCCGAACAATTGCTTTTCTGTTTCCATTGTCCTTTGCTATGTCCCACACTTTTGTAACTATCTTGCACCCAACCGCTTCTGATTCTGCGATTGAATAAAGTTTGTCATCTGATTCATTAAAAATAATAAGGTTACCATTCTGATCTTCTGCAAATATATCAAATGTCTTTGTCGAATCAATTGTTCTCCATGTATCAGTTGTGATATTATAAGCATAAATCTGTGAAGATGTAAGCCTGAATATTATTTCAGTCTCAATCTTGTCGTAACCGCATGTAATATATGGTTTTTGGCTAATATTATTTAATGCCAAATAAATGTTATTAATTGGTTCACTTATCCTGTTGTGAATAAGTGGAGTCTCATCAACAGCAGCTTGAAAATTAACGTCAAGCTTATAAATACCGTCTGATGCACAAAAGTAAACAACGTGACCTATCTGAATGTATCCTTTCTTTGCTATGCATCCTCTTTTAAAAGTGCTATCCAGCAATTTCCACGTTGTGGGATCGGTTATATCATCGATCAGCATTTTGTGAATTGAATTTTGCTTTAATAATAATACCGATCCGAATGTTGTTGCTATACCAGTTCCCTCTCCACCTGTTAAGTCTGCTATTCTTTTTACGTTTGAAACTGGATTGACATCTGGTTGATTAATTTCTGAATAAGTTAACCAATCATCATGTTCCTTATTTTCTCCACCTGGATCAAGAACCAACCTTCCAAATTGCCAGAGTCTATTCAAATGATAAAGTGCTTGTTCCGCATTAACTTTTATTGATGGTGAATTTAATAATGGATATGCTGTACCTTCCGTGATCTTTGTATCAAAGAAGTAAATATTTATATCTGTTCCATCTTCCTCAAAATAATAAAGACCGTTAGCCATTGTGAGTAATTGCCAGTCCTCTGTTCCAAAGTTAGAAGAAAATGCAGTAGCAACCTTAATAGCTCTTAAATGATTCGTATCGACAACTTTTGTAATATAAGTGGTATCTTTTACAATTAATAACGATCCAGCTAATACCCCTGTTGCATAGCTATTTTCTTCATCCATTATCATTAATTGTTCGCCAGCATAAGCAGCAGTTCCGCTCCATACTTTCTGATAACCGCCGCCAGTTCTAACGTAAATTTCCCAACTAACACCCCAATAATCATCTGACATATCAGATAAAGCGGTATAGATAGTCTGGGTTAAACTGTATGGATCAGTAGGTGCATTTATTCCATACGTATCTCCATCAATGATAATTTGCCAATCATTAAAATTTGGTGTAGGATAACCATGTTCTGTTGCGCTGGCAATGTCTGGTATATAAATTTTTCTTATCCCACAGAGCCCCGATTCACCACTTATTACATCGATATTATCTAAATCACGAATCAAATCTATCGAATGAATTAATTCATAAGAGCCGTCTATTTCATCGATCACATCCTCAATATTTCCTGTCTCACTTCTATAAACTTCAATACTTGTGATTCTTTTTATGAAAGTTAAAGTATCAATAGTCATTACAATTTTAAGATATGTATCATTTGTAAATGTGACCTTAATTTCTTCTGATAATAGACTTAAATTGATTCCATCATACTTGTAAGCAATTTTATAGAATCTACTTGCATCGGTAGCCTGCCATGTTCCGCCTGCCTCAACTGTCACTGTCGCATTCAATCCACTGCTTGAAATATCTGGTCTCTCTGGATGCGCTTCATACATATATAATCCAGGAACATAATCACTATCATCAGCAGAATACAATCCGTCAAAGAACTCTCTTTCAATCCAACCTAACCATGCAGCGTTTGGCTGGTGTATAGCACTTCCGCTTCCAGCATATTTCTCGCCGCCTGGCAAAAATCGAATAATGCCATTTTCCTGAATTACTGGGTTTTTGCCGTAAATATGGTAAAACGTCTCAACTGAACTTGTGTTTTTTATGAGACCCGTAACATTCTCCCAATCAATACCATTCCAGTAATAAAACGTAACTACACCTGTGGTACTTGAGATAGCCAATGCGATAAGTACGTAACCATCACCTGAGCCATAGCCTGAACCTGCTTCTGCATTTGGATTAAAGAACGTCACCAGGTTAATAATAGATTCATCCAGTGCCTTATCGAGTGTAGCTCCACCAGCATCTAACCAATATTGTCCATCATCCCATACATTACCAGTATCTACCCAATTACCAGTTGAGATAATATCCAGTACATCTAAACCAAAAAAATCACCAACTCCGAATGTCTTGGTGATTTTTCCATGAAGTGGTTTGAAATTTTCAAGTTCCGTTACAAATTCATCTGCTATATCAGACTGATCGGCATTTGTAAATAAACCTTTTATTTGTTTTATTTCTTTCACGATGGAATATCCGTACTGATAACAAGAATATCATAGTCTACCGTTGTCCCTGAGCCATAAGCTCCTATTCCGACCACAACAGTGGTTGTATTGACTGAACTTATATAACAATGCCAATCAGATTTCGGAATTAAGATAACATGCGGTGTATTTGTATAAGAGCCTGTTAAAGTATGTGTATTTGTATCAAGCGCAGCAGGATCACCAGTACCGGGACTACCATCAGAAAATGATTGCTTTTCAGCAATAAAACCGACGGTATATAATTCAGTCAATCTATCTATAAGATTTTCCCGGAATGTCTGTGCTGTCTGACCATCTGCAAACTGCGATGCTAAAGTTGCCATGATGATCTCCTATTTCAGATAAATGTCAAAACGTAGTAATCCTTCATGTGAAGATGTCGCGTCCCATCCATTCACAATAAATAATAATCCAGCCGTGCCATACCCAAAAGCTCCTGTAATTGATGCTCGATAAGTAGTTGCATCTGTCCAGTCAAGATTATTCGCACTGGTCGTGTAACTCGGTGGTGTCGTAAAATCAAGATACACATAGTCATTCGTATTGATTTCACCGTGATTGTTTACTGAATAGCATATAATTTGTAGACTATCCGCTGCCAAATCTACGTTAGTGAATTTAATATCAATTTCACCATAACCAGACCACATGCCACTGCGAATCGTATCGAATCCAGCAGCTACGAGTGTCTCACCCGCTGCCAGTGTATCTATTACCCATGTTTTATTGAAGTTAAACCTGTCAATAAATTGAACAAATATCGAATCTTTATCAATAGCCGATTGTACACCCGATGTAACCAAAACAGTTTTTGTCAACTGTTTTGCATGGATGGGACCATAGTCAATAATGTTGGAATACTGACTAAAAGATTTTTCTGAGAAACTTAATAATGCCAGGAGTAACAGTAGGCTTTTTAGACTTTTTAAGCTTTTCATGTTTTTCCTTTATTTTTTTCTTGAGTTTTTCTTCATTCTTTGCTTTTCTATCATCTTTGGTATCATCTTTTTCTTTGGTGATTTTCCATTCTTCTTTTTTAAAATCAAATTCAATTATCGAACATTCCAATGATTTAACGTTAACCGTTTTGAAATCTTCTGTAATTGAGTATTGATAAGGATAGCCATCGATGAAAGTAATTGGATCACCTGGACGAAATATTTTACTATAAGCCAATGTTACTTTATGCTTACCTTGCCAACTTTCAATATCTTCAATATTATCATGGAAATACTTTATTATTTCCTGGTTTAGATAAACATTTTTACTTCTTTCAACATATCCGATCCAATCCTGAGCAAAAAGAGTGTTGTAAAAAAGCAACATGAACAGAAATACAAACCGTTTCATTATTTGCCTTTCTTTGCAATTGGTCTTTGTTTCTGGTTCATTTCCGCAAGAATTTTCTTTGCAACCTCTAAAAGTTTTTTAACATCCTTGCGAAGTAAGTTTACTTCTTTCTCAAGCTCATCAACTTCTTTTGCAAGATTTGCCTGAGAATCCTGAATCTGTTTGAATTTTGCGTTATGTTGTGTAATAGGCATTTTACGCCTCCTCTACTATATTAATCCAATTTTCTATTCCAGTTCTCTTTCCTTCTCCACCAACTACATCGGCTATTCTTCTTTGTTTGAATCTGCGAGAAGCATACATTACTTTCCTTGATTCACAATTAGAATAAAACTTCGATAAAAACCTATCTGCCATTTGTGAGTTTTTGTCTAATTCGTAAATCGTACCAATGACCCAATCTGGTAGATAGTAATGTTCAATAGTTGGTATAATAGGGGAAGTTGAGGTACTGTCCGTATTATACTTACAGTACCACAACTTCAAGAGACCTGATTGTAACGGTTTAGGAGTTATGTGAATATAAGAACCTTCTATCCAATAATAATAAGGTGTTCCTGTTTGAATAGTACCTGTACTTTTAGTTATTTCACCAGTGGTTTGCATACTGAGCGGTTCGAGTTGTATTCCCCGATAACTTACTCGAAACTCTTTCACAAAGTCACTTGGTAAAGCAAATATATACGGCACTTGGTTTTGAGATATTGTCATTCCCGATACGCCACTTTCACTCGTTAGTCTGCCTATGGAAACAAGCGTAAGCGTTCCATCAGCAACGGATGAGATAGTATACGTTCCGTCATTGCTGGTACTATCAGCCACAACAATCTCTTTTCCAGCTTCAAATCCATCATCGGTAAAGCCATCGCTATCATCTGTTATGGTATCCTTCGTATTGCCTGATCCTGGAACAAAAGTAATATCTGTTTCAGTCCCATCAAAAGTAACAGTTGATGCCTCGCTTTGAATCTCTCGTATTTCTTCCGTACAGAACGTTTTCCTGATAAATTCGTTTTCTGCTTCCTGGAGAAGTAACGAAATATTCACTGGCATATTGAAGCCAGACAAATCAACAATTGCCCTGACTCGATTTGCTAATGTAGAGAAAGTAGCCATTCTTCACCTATGGAGTAACGCCAATTCCGCCGGCAGCATTCGATGCTCCTTGATTAGTAAATACCCTGTCATTTCCACCTGTCGCATCAAGGGCAGTAAATCCAACCACTAAACAATTTTGCAAACACATCGCTCCTGTGTTGGGTTTCGTGCCGATAAACCACGATGCTAATAACTGATGACACGAAGTATTAGCTCGCCAACATGCAAAAGTACAATCTTTGTAAATTTGCACACCATTCAAATAAGTTGCTCCACCGCATTCAACCGCTCCAAATGCCGTTCCTGAACTTACTTGCTGTAAAAATGTGCAATTATCAAAAAACTGTTGCGCTGCTGCGCCATTGATATAAATCCAACATGCAGCATTATTGCCAGCATCATAAGAAGATGATCCGAAAAAACAATCAATAAATCGAGTTTCGTTTCCACTCGCTCTTATTTCCAAATCGGATTTATACGCATTTGCTGATTGGGCAGCACAATAAAAGTGACACCCAATAAAAGTATTTCTGTTTCCTGCTAATTGCACCGCACTTACCTGGGCTGTGGCAGAAACAGGGTCACCATCATTTTCTGGATTATTAGAAAAATGTATATTAATAAATGTATTATTCCACCCACTTAATAACATAAGCGATGCTAATGAGTCACATGAGCTTGAGTGAGTCACCCTTGCCCTTCCAAAATAAACATTGGGAGAAGCAACACCGATCATGGTAATTCCATACTTCGCCCATGCCAATCTTGTTGTTAAATTGAAAGAATAGCTTGTTCCAGAAATAGTCCGAGATAATAGTACAATCCCATCACCACGACCTGATGTACACGCTGCATAGGCTGTTGCAATATCAGCAAACGCTGTCGCAATTGTTTTTCCATCATAAGAGTTGTTGCCATCATGGGCATCCACATAATACCATGTGCCTGCAATCTTTGGTAATCCCATTCCTGAAAAGTCGGATTGTGTTAAATTTGCATTACGCATATAGTTGACATATCTACCAATCAATTGCGGTGACACTCTCTGCGCGTAAACATTAACGAACAAAAGTGAAAAGCAAAGAATGATAAATAAAAAATATTTCTTCATTTTTTGTACCTCATTATTTAAAATTAAGACGGGAAGGATAAAGGAGTTTGTTAAAGTCCTTCCCGCCATCGGAGAGAAAGAACTAACTTGCTGCAACAACTTTCGGAACACCCTGCAACTGCACCCACTTTAATGCAGCAGCGGTTGTTGTTGTATAAGCTTCTCGTGATACAGCAAAAGTTTCTGCTGCGTCTGATGCACCAGTATATTCCAAATAACCATGAGTTAATATTGCAGATGCAGCAGAACCATCTTCGTTAGTATCAAGCTCACCAATTCCTGTTAATGTCAATACACCAGCAGCAACGGAATAAATCTCATAAGAACCATCATTAGCTGCCGTAGTTGATCCAGTAACAGCAATCCGCATTCCTGCCAAAAAACCATCGTCAACGAAACCAGAATCACTATCTTCAATAGTATCCCTGGTAGTTCCAGAACCAGGAACAAATTCAAGAGTAGTAGCTGTTCCGTCAAACGCAATGCGGTTCATTACTTCCAAGTAACTGTTAACTGCAAGCGAAGCATGTCCTAATGTACGTGCTTGGCATTTACCATAAATTTGAACTTTGCCAATAGCAGCACTTTCAATGCCCCTTAGATCACAAACTACACCAAGATAACCAGCTATTGTATTAGTTACTGGTATAATTGCCTTCCATTCTTGTCCTGATGTACCTGTGCATTGTAATGCGACTACATCGCCAAGTGCCAATTTGGCGCCAGTATCGTTATAAGCCGTAATGCCAAAACCGTCATTACCTATATTAAATCCGATCCCAGCACGACTAAAATCTGTTGATTTTCCTAATCCAAACATATTTTTCTCCTAAATGAGAGTTAAAATTTCAATTATCTATCTATTAAGTGTAAACTTGGCTGTCACATGGTAGTCCGTAAATCGCTCCATGACGATCTCTGCGTGAACACCAAACACAGCCAAACCAATCTAACAGACTGGCGTAAACTGGTTGACGCTCCAACTTTTTCCAGGGAGTCCACTTAAAGTTGACATTGGGTGAATGTGTATAACCAATGTACTTTTCGTTAATAGCCATGAAATACGCTGTATTATCGGAAACATCTGAATTCATCTTTCCACCAGGAACGTGAGAATCAACAGCGATTTTCATTCCTCTGAACTTCAAAACGTTAAATCCGCCATCAACTTCCATTGTTGAATCATTGAATCTTTTCGCAGTGGTGAGAATTTCCTCATAAGCATCCCATACAGCCTGAGTTGTCAAGCCGATAGTAGGCTTATCATTTCCGATGGTTAAGGGACCAACCAACATTCTCAAATACTTTTCAAAATAATAAGTATTTGTTGCGTCCACTAAATTAGTGTATGTTGGAGTTGCACTCGAAATATCATACACGGTTGGATTCCAATCGAACCGTGTTTCCGTAGATGCATTAATTTCGCCAACTGTATTATTGGTTGTTCCGACAATTTTAATCAGAGAATCGGGGTCTTCATCTTCCAGGTCTGCCACTGCTTTGAACAGTAACTCACTGAATTCATTTTTCATTGTTTCTGACATATTCTCACTCTTTGTGCGAGCAAGAGAGATGTCAGCAGCTTTGCCCCTGTTTTGTACTTCTAAACGTTTCTGAGAGATTACCATGTCACCATGAACATGCTTGATGCTGTACTTAGCCAAATCTAAAATATCGACTGGCTGTAAAATATACTCACCATACTCTGTCATAGTCTGGACATTTTCTCTTTCATAACGGAGATCAGTTTCCGCTTTATCTCCACCAGTAAACGGTTTCGATTTTCTTAGCATCCGAGACGAAAAATAGTTGTCATTGTTAATTGCTGAAATGACGTCCATCATAAAGTCTCTTGTCGCTATGTTTAAGTCGTTTAATACGACACTTATTGTTCTACTCATTGTTTACTCCTATAAAAAAAGTCATATAGATACACTTCTCCACATGACTTTAAATTAATATTCAATTGATTTAATTTAATGTGTCAATAACTTTCAACACCTAATTTTCTACGGAGACGATCTTCTGTCTCATCGAATCCAGTACTCGGAGTCGAATAATCAAACGATTCTGCTCCTATCCTGGATATTTCGCCTGTATTTGGTGTTGGTACTGTTGATTTTAATTTAGATATTTCTTCGTTTCTTTCTTTGAGTTCTTTAGACAATTTGGATTTATCTTTTTTCAAAGCTTTAATCTGATCATCTAATTCACTTAACTTGGTATCCAAATTATCAGCCTTCCAAAGTTTGTGAGCTACTTCCAGCGTAACACCGCCGTTGTTGTTAATTTTATCAGCAATATCACCTAACGCTTGAATATTCTCAAGCTTCTGGTAACGCTCATCTATTTTCTGCAAAGCAAATAATTCTTTCTCAAGAGCTAATTCTTCTCGTTCCTTTTCAGTTGCCGATATTTTTCCAGCTTCTTCCTTAATTGGCTTGTTATAGGACTCAAGATATTCAATTAACTCCCTGACAGGATTTTCGTCCTTGTCATCATACCACTGATCGCTTGATACCTTGAAATCATCCAAATCATCCAAATCGAGAATCTTTTGAACAATACCCTGGAATTTGTCCGCTCCAATAGACTTTGCAAAATCTTCAAGTGCGCTTCTATCACCTGATAGTTTCTGCTGTGTTTCTGTATTGGTCTTATGAAACTTTTCATAGTTCTCAAGGTCTTTCAGGAATTTATCCTGAGATTCAGCATCTTCAAATGCTGCTATTTTCTCAATTACGCTCTTATGGAAATCTGATAGTTCCTGGCTACTTGGGTGCTCTTTCGAGGATTCTTCACCAGATTCTGACGGTTGACTACTTGAGTGCTCTTTTTCAGAGTTTGCTTCATCGGTAGGAGTTTCTTTATCGGTCTCTTTCTTTTCATCAGCCTTCTCCTCTTTCGGTTGAAGAAAGTTATCACCGATATTGATTCCTATCTCAGCATCAGAATATGATTTTATCTCATTCCCATGTTCGTCTACTTCTTCCGAAGGTGTAACCTCTTTTTCAGAAGGTGTTTCCTTTTCGGTCAAGTCTTTATTCATGTTGAGCTTTGTCAATGTTGCTGAACTAAGCTCATAAGGTTTTCGTTCTTCTTCTGGCATGTTACCTTACCTCTCGCGTAAATACGACAATATCTTCATTATCAGCATTTTTGGTTTCTTTAATACCGAAATTAGGAACTAACAAAGTATCTGTTCCTGTTATTTCCCCGTTTCGTTGTATTACCGTTCTAACGATTGTATGCAATCCAGCCTGACATACTTCTGTCACAACAAAAGTATCTGCATACTTCTTGATCGACATTGTTTTCCATATTTCCCTGGGAGTAATCTCTTTTCCCATCAATGGCGTATTTACCTTTGGTTTCTTTTCTTCCATTTTTCTCTCCATAAACAAAAAAAGCCGTCCTGACAACACAAGGAGAATAGTGTGTCAAAACGGCTTTAAATTTATATTCCTAACGGATTAAACTTAATTTGCCGATATGTTTATTTCAAATAATATTAAAAATTTGTACATGCAAACTTGCCAAAATATTTTATAGCAGCTTTATCATAAGCTTTGGCTGCTTCGATTTCAGAATTGAATATCCCTAAACATATTCTTTTTTTATTGACAGATATTTTAGCAACCCATTTTTTAGACTTCTTTAATTTGATTGTTTTGTCTAATGATACACCTTTGTATTTTGAACTTGCTTTTTGCCTTTTTCGTTGATTGCGTATATTTTGTATATTAGTGCAAATACGTAAATTGTTTTTTCTATTGTTTAGTGGGTTTCCATCTATATGATCAATAACATTCTTTCTATTTGATTCAAAGTTCAAAATATAATTTTGTAAAGGTTTCCCTCTACTTTTAAAATAGATTCCATTTTCTCGAATACTTAAAGTCCAATTTATATCCTTAACTTTATCTATATCTTCTTTGTCAATAGTTGCTATAAAATTATTTAACTTTATTTTTGCTATATTATCAGCGATTTCTATTGATTGAATTATAAAATTACTCTTTCTATAATCTAAACCATGTTTTTTTTTCCTTCTACGGGCTAATCCCAATTCTTTTTGCAAGGATATTAATTTACCGCCACTCCATCTTCCTGCTCGCCCATACAATCCAGCTTTTTGATAAAACCAATTATAATCTTTTACCTTGTCAATATCATCCAAATCAATAATTGCGAACTTGCCTTGTGTCAATGGCACTAATGCATAATTCGATTTAATAATTATTTCACGTACTTCCATTTTGAACTCCTTAGCTTAAGTTCTCTTAGCTGTTAAAGAAGTAGCAGGCTGGCTAAGTCAGCTTTTCGGGAGCGACCCTATCTACTTCTTATTTAAGATAGTATAAATATCTTTAAATGTCAAGAACTTTTTTAATTTGGGATAAATTGTCCTGTATGCGGACTTATTATACTGCCTTTTTTCTGTAATTCCTTTTGATATGATTCAATAGCTGAATAGCTCTGATATTGTCTCGCCAATTTAAACAAGATGTTCGCTGTCTGCTGATTAGATAAGCCTGTATCACATATAAACTGATCTGATCCTGCTGGCGCCTCGGTTACTTTAATAACTATCCTATTTTGAGGAAGTTCAATTTTCTTCTCCGATTTCATCTTTCACCTACTATATTGTGGATTCTTTAAAAATGTTGTATCACCTGTTTTTAAATTCTCTGGTAATCTATCGTAATTGATATGTTGCATTGTTCCTATCTTCATGTTTATTTGGTGACCACCGAATATTCTTTTCATCTTACTACCGCATTTATTACAGTGAATAAACTCTGGTACATCGGCTGGTCTATGTCTTATTTCTATCCTGTTATCACATGATTTGCATTCGTAATCGTAAAACATTGTTTACTTTCTATCTATTGACATGGGAATAATTTACCGTTTACATTTGCATTCGTTTTGATCGTAGCAATTCCGCCTGACTGCATATCAAGTTCGATAATAAGCTTGCCAGTTTGCTTGATCTTCATCTGGTTGAGTATGAACTCGTTTATTAATTCAAGTTTCTCTTTATTGGTCATTTAACCTATCCGCATAAGAATTTTCCATTTCCGTCCACTTATTAATAACGTTTTGAATAAAACCTATGTCTTTAGTACAATCCGCCTTTAATAGCATTAACGTTGCTATAACTTGTAAATATTGGGTTAAAGCCAAAACTTTCTTAATGGCTATCTCTGTGTAGTTGACACGTTGCGGGTCTTCTGCTAAATAACTAACAATATCAACTAATTCTTGTTCATTCAACATCTTTCTCTCCTTTGCCAATATCTGAACCCCTTTCAGGGAATAGCGATCTCAACAAATCCCCTGCTCTCCTTACTTGAGCTACATTATATACTCTTGTGTGAACTAATGCAATTTTTACCTCTGTTAGACTAAAATACTTATGTTCTGAATCGTTTAAATATTTATAAACGTCTTCTATCAATAGTTCATCATGCCATGTTAATTCCTTTCTCATCTTCCTCTCCTTCGTCTATCATACCAATTTGTGCTACTGCTGCAACAATAGCAAGTTTAATTCTATCTGGCAACGCCATAAATTCGTTAGTTGCCATAAGCTCTGGTACTGTTCTAACCATCTCGATCATCGATAAAACAGCAGAATCTTCTTCTTCTGTATTCTCTCCACCGCCTTCAACGATTTGCGCTACCATTGCTGCTGCTTCCTGGAACTGCTCATAAATACGATTCTTCTGCATCATTACATCAGCTTTGCGCTGTTCTCTTGCGTTATAGTCTTTTGCACGCTGAACATCTTCAAAGCCTGCATCTCCGAATATATCAAGTAGATGCTCAACTGAAATGAGACCCCTATCTGTTCCATCTGGCATCGGGACTCTACGATCATACAAAGCAACTGCCATTTCCTGGTTAGCAAGAACGTCCTTCGGTAATATCGACAATGCAGATACATCAACTCCTAAAACATAACTGCGTCCATCCGAAGGTTGAAATTCTTCAAAATTGCTTTTACCATCTTCGTCCTCTATCTTTTGCAAGATAACATCGCTTCTTAAATTCTGAATTATCCACGTCCAGTGCTTGTACAATTTATTGCAAAACTCGACCTGTTCGTCAAGTTTCGGCTTAAATGTGTTGCTGGCTGCAATTCTAAGCTCCTGAACCTTGCGTCCACTGTCACGAGCAAATTCGTTAAATCCTCTCAATGCATCTGATAAATGCGTGATTCTGTCTATCCAACCCTTGATGAAGTCTGTCCACCATTTCACATCTACGCCTAATGGTGGAGGAGTTAGATAATAAACACCATTCGGCATCGTAGTTTCATATATTCCACCGATCTCATTCGTATATTCCTGTACTTCTCCATCTTCTGT
>Ga0180434_10000736_pt1 | contig 47939 bp, 68 predicted proteins | sample SS_ome_7_FD_132453 | JGI IMG/M metagenome (GOLD analysis project Ga0180434, IMG submission 132453) | Hypersaline lake sediment archaeal communities from the Salton Sea, California, USA - SS_1_D_2 metaG | ecosystem: Environmental > Aquatic > Non-marine Saline and Alkaline > Hypersaline >... | reverse complement strand
TGCCCTAGGACGCCGAGGGCGGTGAGTGATCGGGGGAGAGGCTTGCTTGCACCTCTCCCCCACCCTTCGGGGGCGATATGGTTGTTCGACTAGCTAAGACCCTACACGGGAACTAGTTAGGACCAGGGTTCGATTCCCTGCGCCTCCACCATCTTTTTTCCTTGACTGCCATAATGGCAGGCGCGGCCGCCCGCGCGGCGCTAAACCCTTGGGGCATAAGGACTTAGGATCGCAAAAAAACCCACCTGACCCCTTGACTTTTGCCTAGAGTGTGGTATAATACACCCATGAAAGAAAACAAAGAGCTGAACGTCCCCTCGTTCGAAAAGATCCAATCTGGCCGTTACTACGATACCTACCTTGTCGTGGCTCCTGAGGGTTCCACCCGAGAGGAGATGCACGAGTTCGTCCGCAAGGAGATTGGTGCGCCGCTTGGCATCCGTCAGTCCTGGCCCTACAAGCACCGTGGGCCCGATGGTTGGTACGTTGAAATTTGCACGGACTAGTCCTTGACAACCCCTGTCCCTTGTGGTATAATGTACCCATGAAAGAAAACAGCACATGCGAAAGCTGTGGAGCTACTGCTCCGATCCTCTTCCTTCGCTCGCACATGGGGCTCTGCTCCTCCTGTGATACTGAGTACATGGCTGATCTGGATCAGCTCGTGGATGAGCATTATTGGAATGAGATTGTGACGGCTCAGGATCGGATAGAGCAAGGCATCTGGGAGGAATACATCTGATGAACTTTAGCACCTTTTGCCATCAACTGAATGCTAAGTGTATGTCAGAGTTTGGTATGGGTTGGGATGATATGCCCGATCTTGTCATGGTTCGTGATCTTTTCGATGAGGGTCTGTCTGTCGATGAGGTCTACGAGATCTGCGTCGAAGAGTGGGCAGGTGATGATCCCCTCTTCGCTGAGGTGATGGGCTTCTAACCCTCTGCCATATTGGCAGGCGCGGCCGCCCGCGCGGCCCTAAACCCTTGGGGCATAAGGACTTAGGATCGCAAAAAAACTTCTTCCCAGGCTTGACATTGGCCCAAAGTCGGGTATAATGTACGCATGACTCAAGCTCTCCTCACCACTCGCTACCTCAAGTCGATCAAGTCTGTTTGGGATACTCTCCACGTCCTGAAACCTGGCTCGAACAATAAGAAGCTGGGTTGGAAGATTCCCAAGGGTCGCCACAAGAATAAGCGTATCTTTTCGCTTACGCTTACTGAGCGTGCAACGTGCCCCACAACTTGCCACCATTGGAATGACTGTTACGGTAATAATATGCCGTTCGCACACCGTTACGATGTGAACGGTTTGGAGGATAAGCTGCGCGATGATATCGCCAAACTAATGGCGAAACACAAGGCTGGTATCCTTATTCGCTTGCACGTTCTCGGAGACTTCTACTCCACCAAATACGTCGAATTCTGGCAAGAAATGCTGTTGGAATATCCTAAGCTTGCGATCTTTGGATATACCGCTCGCCAGGATCATACTAGTATCGGCAAGGCTATTTGGCTCCTGAATAATCGCTTTTCCGAGCGTTGTGTTATTCGCCATTCTGGCAACTTCGAAGCCGATACTATTGCGGGTTGGCTATACGCTGCGGAAGAATCATTCGAAGGTTCTTCTTTCGATTGTCCTGAGCAGACTGGTAAAGTAAAGTCCTGTGCCGATTGTGGATTGTGCTGGACTACCAAAAAAACCGTCCGATTCCTTTCCCATTGAACTAATAATGAAAAACGATCCCTGGACTTGTAACCTTTGCGGAAGCCAAGATGTGGAGCAAGAATTTAGTACCATGCTGCCGATGAATCCTAAGTTTGAATTCTACGGCATGGAGGTTAAACATGCTTTGTGCCAATATGGTATGGATTTTTATTGGTGTAACGATTGCAACACCCAAGTGGACCCCGTGAGGGATTCTGAAAACCCCCTAACGTAGGGGTGCGGTCCTAAGTCCTTATGCCCCAAGGGTTTAGCGCCGCGCGGGCGGCGGCGAAGCCATAAGTCCTTTATTTCCAACCACTTACGACAGGCACCAAAAGATTCCCACGGTTTTCTCTTGCAATTCTAGGCCGCGTGGGGTATAATACATGCATGAAGCAATTCAAGGTAATCTACGAGGATGGCACTTCCCAGATTTTCGATTCGAGCGCGCAAGCGTGGTCGGAATTCGCTAGGTGTGAGAATAACAGTATCGTGGAGATTAATTCTCCCGATTTCTACGGGCAAATCGACCGTGATAATATTTTCGACGATTACGATAACGAAGAAGATTGGGAGGCTTTCCAATGAATGTTAAACTAGACCGTGAACGGATCGAGATTGCGAATGTTATCCTGGACATTGTGGACAGGGAAAAGCGATTCGTAGTCTCGGAAGATTGTGATGGAGGTGTGGAAGAGTTGAGAATGCAATTGCGTGAGGTTGCATTCGCACTCATTAGTGGAAAAGAAGTAAAGGCTAGTATGCTTCGCTGAATTTAATTCAGACTAGATAAGAAAAAACCCTCTAGGTTATTTAAAGCCTAGAGGGTTTTTTCTATGCCTACCCACAATATATTGTGGTGGGCGTTTTTATTTGTCGGGGATTTTCTAAACCATACCCCAATATATTGTGGTGTGTGTTTTTATTTGTCGGGGATTTTTTAAACCATATCCTAATTTGTTGTGGTAGGTGGTTTTAAAATCAGACTATTTGAGTCTAGCTCCTACTAAAGTGCTTTAAAATGCATTTATTTCAATTTCCAGATTTGACTTTTTGGTTACTTAATCAGAATATTATTCGGTGTGGACCGAATTAGTTCTAAATTTAGTTCGGTGGGGTGGGGGAAAAACAGAATTTAATTCAGTGGGGGGATGTGGGAGAAAGTGGGAATTTAGTTTGGGTCAAGCAAACAACTTATTTTCAGAACCCCTAATTTGACTTTTTGGTACCCTGTATAGTATTTTGTATACTCAAACTCAATACTTTGACTTTTTGGTTTACTTTTCAGGGGGGTGGGTATATGGGGTATCTCTAGTTTGACTTTTTGGTACTACCCTTTTTTGTACCTTTTTCTATACTCTTTTCTACCTCTTTTACCTTCGTGATTGTCTCTTGGTTCTCTTATCTCTGTATTCTAGTTTAGCTTCTAGTTGTTCGATGTGTGGTATGCTTACATCTAGTTCACTAGTTGTCTCAGCATGATGCTCATCTCTTTTAGCATCTTGATTCCTGCTCCTTTGGATCTATATCCTGGGGATACTACTATGTCACACAAGGGACAGGACCCTTACCATCTTTGAAGTCGTATGTTTTATTCATTGTTCTCACTCTTCTTGATTAGAACCTCACACATTACCTTGGTCACGTTTAGCTCCTCAAGGCCCAAGTCTTCTAGTAATTGAAGCACTTGAACTACTTTGTATTCTGTATTTAGAGACATTTCTTCTTTTGGTTCCTCATACACTTTAGCATCTCCAGACACATAAGCACTTCCATACACTTTAGCATTACCAAACACTTCAGCATTATCTAACACTTCAGCATTACCAAACACTTTAGCATCTCCACACACTAAAGCATCTCCAGACACATAAGCACTTCCATACACTTTAGCATTTCCAAACACTAAAGCATCTCCAGACACCCTGGCACTACCAAACACCTTGGCATTACCAAACACTTTAGCATTACCAAACACTTTAGCAAATCCAAACACTTCAGCGGTTCCAAACACTTTAGCATTTCCAAACACTTTAGCATGTTTACCTATGTAAGCAGTATCAGCTACAGTAGCAGTATTAGCTACCCAGCCGCCAAAAAAACCGTCAGGGTTGGTGTGTCGATGAGCAGGGACGGGGCCCTTACCATCTTGGAAGTCGTATGTTTCAGTCATTGTTTCTCCGTGTATTGATCTTCTAGGCTTTTGATTTGTTCTTCAAGCAGGATAAAAAGACGGTGCTCTGGAGACCACAAGCTTTCTACAGCGACACGAAGTAAGTATAGATCCTCTAGAGTGAGGGAGACATCGGTGGTTCGTTTCAGACTCATTTCTTCTTGTCCTTTTCTTTTTGCTCGTTGAGTTTCTTTAGCTCGTCAATCTTGATTGATTCCCTCACTTCTTGAGGGATTATGGTTGCGTAAATTAGTTTTCTGAAGAAGCCCATAGCGTAGTGTGTTCGTAGAAGACAGGAATCTTGAGTTCAATAGCGATATGCCTCTCCAAAGAAGCACCCCTGCTCTCTTGCCAACCATCCAGCATCAGGATAGCATCAGAATCCATCAAAGCTGAGATACCGTCTCGCATGTAATCCTCCCAGCAATCACGCTCCTTGAATTCCATTGGGTTGTAGACATAAGCGTCTGTCTGCTCCTCGATCCAACGCTGGACTGCTTTGAAGTGGAACTCTGCGTCCTCTTTGCTGCGGCCAGAAATACTACCGCTGAGATATACTGTTTTGTACTGTTTCATAGTTCGTTACCGATTCGTCGCCCAAGGTCTTTGAGAAGGATGCTCACCTCATTCCAGGTCTTGCCTGTGTTCTTGGCTAGGGCATTGATGTTTACCTTGCCCGAAGGCTTGATGTAGGTTGGATCCTCTAGGATCGAACGCACAAGCACTCGCTGATCTTCAGTGAGCATGGGCTGAATCTGCTCAAGGAAGATATCAGTGTCAGAGCAAGCCACGGAAGAATCCTCTTTCTGTAGCACCTCCTCGTTGTCTACAATGTCAACGGTGTTACGGGTGATGTTAAACTTCTTGGTGATCTTTGCTCCGCGAGAATTCTTGTTATTCCAAAGCGCGGTTTTGATGTACTTGTCCCAGTGTTTGGTGTCCTTGAAGTCCTCAAACCCATTTGGGTACTGCTCTCGGTTCAAGCGGCTAAATGTTTCCATAGTGGTGTACGCTACCAACCAAAGCTCTTGAACATTATCGTCGTGCGAAGAGGTAGCGATATCACCAGAAATCCAATGGCTGATCTTATGAATGAGCTTACCATACTTGCTCTCAATATGGTCATAAAAATCAGTTTTTTCGTTCCAGTTTTCTTGACGTTCCAGCATATATACTTGTATGAAGAAGTGTACTAAGTGTGGTGTGGAGAAAGACGAGTCCGAGTTCTACTCTGGCTACCCATCCTGTAAAGCCTGTAAGAGGGCTGTGGTGAAGAAATATCGAGTCGAGAACCCAGAGAAGACTGCCTCAACCTCACGCGCCAATTATACCGCAAACAGAGAGGAAAGGCAAGCAAAATCTCGGAAATATTATTATGAAAATAAAGAAAAGATCCTAGCCCAACGAAAAACATCCAAAAGACAACAGGAATACCAAAAGGAATACCGAAGGAACCCCTTGAACAGGGTGAAGAACAGTTGTCGGGCTAGGATCAGGGAGCTTATTCGAGAAGGGAAAGAGCACCACACAGGGGCTTACCTTGGATGTACTTGGAGTGATCTCAAAGCACATCTGGAAAACCAATTTGTAGACGGCATGGGTTGGGACAATTATGGTGAATGGCATGTAGATCATATTGTCCCTTTATCATCGGCTAAATCCCTAGAGGAATTGATTCCCTTGTTTCACTATCAGAATCTACAACCTCTGTGGGCCTACGATAATTTATCAAAAGGGGGTCAACCTAATTCCTGAATCATTGCTTTTAGTTGAGCCTGTAGTTTACGAAGTCCCTCTGCTTCTTCATCCGAAGGCTCTTCTTTAAGATAGTAGAAAATAGCAGAGTGTAGTCTACGGCAATCCAGTCGGGAAAGAATTACTTTACCGTCAATGTTGCCCTTCGTGTCGTTCAATACTTTCATAGTTCTATCACCAACTTGCGCTGTAGAAGAATCGAGTTTGAGGATTCTCCTTCTTCATCTCCTCCATCTTTTCAATGTACCCAATCGTAGTCCTGAGGTCTTCCATGTAATACTCGTCGTAGTCATAGGTCCCGAAGAAGAAACCTTGACGAGTAGGAAGAACATTAACTGCATCAGAAGGATATTTCAGAGCAGCAAGACACAGACTCTTCAGGTTCAAAAGGTCAGGCCAGTTGATCTCCGTAAGTTGACACTCATCTTTGCCACCCTGGACATTATCAACAAACCAACCATGAATAGCGTTAGCCTTGCGCCAGTAAAAGTCTTGCCACTGATCCGAGCAATACTCTTCAAAGTTATCTTCAGTAAGCTCCACACCGTTCGTGTGGTAAACATTCATATCAAGTCCCATCAGAATTTCTCCGTCGTTTCACCAATTTGGTAGTCGATTCCGTCAGCCAGGTCACAGCTCTCTTGCCGCATTCTGTCGAGCTTTTCGTGAGCCTCCTTGACGGCCACAATTAGCTCATCGTGCTTGGCAGTACGCCAGATGTCAATAAGCTCCAGGATCTCCAGAGTGACATCGTTGAAATGGTCCAACTGTTGTACGATTTGTCGTGCTTTCATGGGGGTATTATACCATATTATCGGCAGATGTCAAGCCTCAGCTTGAGAAAACTTGGGAAAAATGGTGATCTAGATTCAATGTACACGGCTCAAGTAGTCTCGCCAAATAATATCAGCGACAGAGTTACGGAGAGTAGGGTTTTCGATTTGAAGCCAAAAGCGAACATACTCTCGAACAGCTTTTGGAGGACGTTCAGCATCTAGGTAATTGAGGAATTCGTAGGTTCGCATTCCTCGGCCCTCAGGATCAATCTTTGAGTAATATCCATAGTTATTCCAAAAGAATAGCTTAGTATTAGGCTCATCAAAGCTTTCACCTTCAAAATTCGCCAAAGCATCATAGAAGGCTTGTTGGCGAATTTCCTCTTGAGTTTCTTTGTATAGTTGAATCTCTTCTTTAACTCGCTCTACCTCAGCATATACCTCTGGACGGTGGTTGGATTCAATACAAGAACTAAGAAAGATTGTAGCTGTCAGTGTTACGTTCTTCATTTGATAATTTATCAGCGATATTGATGATTAATATAATCAGTAATCAGAGATTCAAGGACAGCAAACACATCAGCGAGTTCATCCATAGAATCATAAAGCTCCTGGAAGACAGGATCCAAATCAGTCTCTTTGACAGAATCATAACCCCAGCGTTCTTCAGTAGCCATTGGCTGAAGTTTACACCACGAAGAGTTTAGGGAGTTAGATTTACGATTAAGCGTATCACGAACGTACTCAACGTATCGACAAATACTCTGAAGATCTTTGCTTTGTTTGTAGCTCATAGGGAGTATTATACCATACTATCGGCAGATGTCAACCCCCGACTTGAGAAAACTTAGAAGAATTCCACCAGCTAGGAGTCTGAGCGGTAGGCCACTCCCACTTGGCGAAGCTGGCCTTGTCGCCTCTGTAGTACGCCCTGTAAGCCTCTACAGCGTCCTCTTGCTTGTAGTGGTCGGGCATGGCCTGAGCGAACGGTGTGAGCCCTTGGAGAGGCAGAGAGGGCGTGTGGGAGAGGTGCTCCTTCAGCTTAACCCAAGAAAGGTGCTTCTTACCACGACGACGAACGAACTCATTATTAAGTTCACGGAATAGCTCGAATGCCCAACCATAATTGTCTACAGATTCCCGTACCCAGAGCGTACATGGGTGATTCAGATGAGATTTTTTGTAAACAAGAGGAGCTTGTGGAGTACCATAAACATGGTGAGCAGTGGATAGCATTTGTGCAGTCTCAAGAATCATCTTGGGCACATGCTTATCCGCATGATACTGTGCTGCGAGCTTGGGGTTACGATCAAGTACAAAAATATTCATGAAAATCTTTTTTTGTTGGTGGATGTTCGCTGTAGCCTACATAATACCAGACGGAGTGCTAAATGTCAATGGATAAGCGAGAAAAACTTAAAAATATGTTAGCCGAGAAGTGCTGGGCTGGATACGAAAAGAAGGGCATGAAGACCATGTTTGGTAAGCGTTATCCCAACTGCGTAAAAAAGAAAGCCAAGCTCAAAGAGAGCATGGAGAGAATTAGTGAAGAAGGACTCCATGCTTGGTTTAAGAATTCTCGTTCAAAGGGAGGCAAGCCAGGGTGGGTACAAGTTGTATCTGGTAAACCATGCGCTCGTCAGCCTGGACAAAAGACTACTCCAAAGTGTGTGTCCTCTGCGAAGAGAGCATCCATGTCTAAGGCTGAACGTCAGTCCGCACAAAGAAGAAAGAGGAAGGCTGATCCAGGCCAACCACAAAAAACAGGGGCAGCAAAGCCCACCTATGTTTCTACAGATAAACCAAAAAGAAAATCAAAATGATCAATGAAAAGAAAGACGCTTGCTACAGTAAGGTAAAGTCCCGCTACAGTGTTTGGCCCTCAGCTTATGCTTCTGGTGCGCTCGTAAAGTGTAGAAAGGTTGGTGCTGATAATTGGGGTAACAAGAGCAAGAAGAAGAACGAGTCCATCATCAACACTTATGCTACCATGGCTTTTGCTTTAGCTGAGATGCGTGAACTGTCTCCTGCTGATCAAAGAGTTAAGCTTGACAAAGCAAGACTAAGAGCTTTTCAGGCTGCACACAGAGGAGAGGGCAGACGCAGCAAATCGGACATCATGCGTGCGGCCACTAAACGAGATAACCAAATCAACAGAAGACAAAGAGAAAGAGCAAAAGACAATATGAACGAGGGAAGAAAGGGCACCATGCCCAAGAAGTTCTCTGTCAAGAGTGGTGACAAGTCTGCTGCTGGTGGTCTGACTGCAAAAGGTGTTGCTCGCTATCGTGCAGCTAACCCTGGATCTAAACTAAAGACTGCTGTTACTACAAAACCCTCTAAACTTAAAAAAGGTAGCAAGTCTGCCAAACGTCGCGCCTCTTTTTGCCGAAGGATGAAAGGCATGAAGTCCAAATTAACTTCAGCCAAGACCGCAAGAGATCCTGATTCAAGGATCAATAAAGCTCTAAGAAAGTGGAACTGTTAAATGGCATATAATCCAGAATTACATAGCGGAGAAAGAATATTCAGTTACATTGTATCCGCTGTTCCTGCTAGTGTGGGAGATACTTCAGGTCTTCCATTCGTAGACACTGAAGGAAACAGAATACAATGTAACTATTTTGAGTTGACAATTCACTACGACTACGCTAATAATAGTACAGATAGGGTTTTCTATCACGCAGAACCTAGCTCAACTCAATATACTTTTACCGAGAACAGTATGTCTGTTCATAATCATATTGCAGATGAGTATAGTATGGATGAGGTGGCTGCTGGTAATGTGTCTGGAATTTGTGGTTATGCTGGCTTTGCTGACTCAAGAAATCCTGGGCATATGCAATATAAAGCAGACAACGGAGCTTTGATTGATTCAGTCCAAATTAGGTTGGAAGAAGAAAACAAAAATCAGGCAGGAGTAATTGATTTAGAAATTACTTATGGCAACATTACCGCATTTAATACTCTAAGGCAAGATAAGTTTGATAGAGGAGTCTAATCGTAGAAGAACTTGTTTTCCTTGTGACGAGCATGTTGGTTTTCTGATGACCACACATGCTCGTTTACTTTCCAATCTAGGTCAGGCTCATTCGTAGTCCAAGAAGGATCGAACCAAAGAGTCCTATTGTTTGGTTGAACTGTGTAGTTACCAGAATCTAGCTGAATAAGATGACCATTCTTGCGCTGTGAAGGATCATCCGAGAATGCATTGTCCGTCCAGTCGAAGGTCATCATGTATTTACCAGAAAGCCACTTGCCATCACTTTCTCGTTTGTACTTGCATCTCATCCCTTCGAGATAATCAAACTTCTCTACGGTAACTTCATCACCGAAACAGTCCCAGAGTTGAGAGTCTTGGATCAGAGGTTTTTCGCAAGGCTTATGGCAGATGGCGTGTGGGGGTAGTCCCAGGAATTGCATTCCCGCATCTGTTACAGCGTGAAACTCTAGCACCCTGCCTCCACGCGATCTTGCACCAAAAAGCATGACAGGTACAAACTCGCCGTGCCCCTTCTCTTGGTTGTAAAAAAACTCCTTACGAGCTAGACAATAAAATTCAGGAATCGTTGTGTTCAGCATGACGTTTCATCCCCAGCAAACCGTAACCAACAATGTCTTGATAAGGGTTTTCATCGAAGGCATTCTTGTCGTTGGCGATTCTAAATAGTTTGTCTAGAATCCTAGCGATGGTGAGAAGGTCATCATATTGCTCTGGCTTGATGCCATTGGGAAACATTTGACGAAGGCATTCTCCACTTCGTCCGAAAGAATCGCCATAAGCACGTTGTTTAGCTGAGACAAGTTCTCCAGCATTCCATCCAATACTTTCATAGGTTCCGTCACAGTCTTTCTTCAAGATCTTTCTCCAACTCTCTTAAAAAGGATAGTAGTTCAGTGTATGCAGAAATACAAGCATCTGCATGGGCTTTGAGGGATTTGCCTGAATCAGTATGTTGATCGTAGTCGTAAACTTGGCACCAACGCTGAAATTGGCTTGAAGCATATTCAGTGATCTTTTCTAACATCGAAGAGCAGGACAACTCTGTCTCGCTCGCTTCTGTTGTAGGCTGAGTGTTCTTTTGTGTCATCGAATTTAAATATCTTTCCTTGCTGCCACTTAAACTCTCTCCCCTCTACTGTTATAGCACAGTTGTTTGGAATCTCCAAGCCTAAGTGGTATCTTATTACCTCTGAGGTAAATCCCGTATGAGGAAAGATCTCAGTGTGTGGAGTGAGGATCGAAAAGCTCGCGGTTGTCAATCCAGGGATCGCTTTTAGCATATCCCAAGTCTTGGAGCAGGCTGATTGGTTTTCGGGGAACGGCCTGCCAAAAAACAAGAAGGGGTAGACATCCCAATCCCCAACATACAAATCTCTCTCAAAATACTTCTCGGTGCTTTTGATAGAATTGTATTCTTCTAGGACTGTCTCCCAATTATCTTCTAGTTTCCTAATTTGATCTATCATCAGAAGTAGTTCAGTTTTATATTTCCGTAATCGTCTTCTGATAGCCAAGAGCAGGTTTCTACCCAATCACCACAGTTATAGTATCCTTTGGCGTTATTTACGTCTGGAGTATGAATGTGACCCGCAACAACACCATAGTATCCATTTTGCTTGCCGTAATCAACCAAAAGGTTTTCAAAGTTGTCGATGACGTTCGTGATTCGTTTTGACCTGTACTTGATGTATTTAGACAAGGACCAGTATTTTAGACCAAAGATCCTTCTGACCCAGTTTACAGAACTGTTAGCTTTGATCAGCAGATCGTATACCCTAGCTCCAAGCTTAGAGATCCACTCGTACCGAACCACAAAAGGATCAAAGATATCTCCGTGCGTAACAAGAAGCTTTCTACCGCTCGCTGTAGTGTGTATTGCTTCATTTACGATCTTGATGTTGCCCATGTCAATAGGCAAGAAAGGTCTTACGATTGCGTCGTGATTGCCAACAACATAGTAAATCTCTGTGTTCCTGGACATCTTAAGCACTCTGCGAATAATCTCGCTTTGTGGCTGAGTCCAATGAAGTTTACTAGCCTGCATTGACCACACATCAATGATATCACCAACGAGGTAAAGTCTATCGCACTCTACACTCTTCAAGAGGCTCAATAGTTTTTCAGCTTGACAATTTTTGTTGCCCAGATGAGTGTCGGAGATAAAAATACTTCGATGGTGATTCTTCAAGCTATACTCTCTTTTTGATGGTACGCCATGCGCGACTCGAACACGCGACCTGGAAATTAGAAGTTTCCTGCTCTTCCGACTGAGCTAATGGCGCTTTTGTATTGGTAGGGCAGGTGAGATTCGAACTCACACTGTCGAAATTTTAAGTTTCGTGTCTCCTGCCGATTGGACTACTGCCCCGCTTGTATGGCTCCTCGGGTAGGACTCGAACCTACAACATTTCGGTTAACAGCCGAACGCATCTACCAATTGAGCTACCGAGGAATGTTTTCTATCGAGGGGTCAGACAGTATGCCAACCAAGGGCGCTGTCCCTCTTTGCGTCTATTTAGTTTGACGGTGTAAAACTTTGAATCTTTGAACTGAGGATCCGCTGCTCGTCTTTCACAAACTTGATTAGCTTCGGACTCAGTTGCGTAGATACCAAACTTAATTCGATTACTCTTGCGAGTCTTGATCGACATCCTCTTCCTCCAAACCAAGGACAGACTTTAGATCAGCAACAGCTTCTCCCACTTCGGAGCGTTGCTCCTGCATCTTTTCTAGTTGTGCTTCAAGTTGGGCGATTGCTTGATCAATTTGTTGGGTTGCTTGCTCTGCTCCTTCGAGAGCTTGCGAAAGGTATTTTTCTGCTAGTTCGTTCATGATTTCTCCTGTAAGTTGTTTGGTCCGCCAGGGTGGAATTGAACCACCTACCAATGCTTTATAAGAACACTGCTCTGACCGATGAGCTACTGGCGGGTGGTCGTATTATGCATGGGTGATGTGTTCTGTCGGCGGTGGTTGCCCAATCGCCTCACCCATGCATTCCATTATAGCCTCGCCTGCTCAGTTCTCAAGTCGAAGATACATTAAATTTTTTGGTGTCAACGATCTTCACTTGCCCCTCTACAATTCTAGGTGTGTAATACTCACCATCCTTTTTGGGCACCAAACGACGCAAGATGGCGTCAGCTATCTTATCAGAAACATTATTCTTGATAAACCTTTGAATGTTCCTGGCTCCGTACTCCTGTGAATATCCCTTCTCGGCAACAAAATCAACCAAGGACTTCGTAGCTTTGATAGGTAGCTCATCCAGTTGTATTTCGGCAATCTTCCTAACGTCGTTGCGGGTCAAAGATTTGAACACCACAACCTCATCAATCCTGTTCAAGAACTCAGGACTGAAGTGACGCTTGACGGACTTACGAATTACACTGTCAGTTACCTTCTCTTCTACCTCATCCTGCCCAGGGCTAAAGCCTACGGACTCGCGCTTAATCTCACCCACTCCCTGGTTAGAAGTAAAAATAAAGATCGACTGCGTGAAGTCTAGAACCTGACCCATGTTATCCGTACAAGTGCCATCATCCAATAGACTCAACAGGAAATCGTACAGCTTGTGGTGTGCTTTCTCGATCTCGTCAAACAAGAACACCCAAGCGTTAGACTGCTCTGCTTTCTCAGCCAGCAAAGACTTCTCAGAGTGCCCAACATATCCTGGAGGGGAACCGATCAGCTTTGCGTACTCATGGCCTCCAGCATACTCGGCACAGTTTACCTTGTAGAAATTACCACTGAACTTATCACCAAGCAGTTTAGCAATTTGGGTCTTGCCTACACCAGTTGGCCCGACGAATAAGAACGACGAGTGATTAGCGAGACCCGAAGCCATCAGCTTGAGCGAACGCATGAGAGCGCGTATAGCGTCCTTCTGTCCCACGATGTTCTCCCCGAAGTGCTCTTCAAGCTGGCGTAGCTCCTCAAGCGAGGAGAGAGCCACAGAGCCCTCAGTGGCGACCTTCTGCTGCTTCCCTGTGATCTGCTCCCTGAGCTTGTTGAGCATCCTCTTCTCGATTCCAGAGAAGAAGGTTTCGCTATTAAGATCAGTACAAATAAAGTCTAGAGAGAATGGGGGATACAACGTAACAATGGCTTCGTAAGCTGCATCCACACCTTCAATCATTTCCTCGACATCATCGTCAGGGAACAGGTTAAAGAATCCATCTACGTCAGCGATGAACTTACGAACAACAAAAGTTTTGTACTCATCAATCTTGATAGGAGTTTCAGAATCCTGAATCTTCTTACGGAGTGAAGTGTACAGTTTGTGCTCTTCCTCAACGGAATAGCCTTTAACGTAAAGAACTGCGTTCAGTTCTGGGCAAACAACACGATAGGTTTTACGGTTACTCATTTAGTAGATTGTCTAATTCACTGAATACAGAGTTTTCGGATCCTTTGGAAGCCTTAGTGATATTCTCATCTTTGGTCTCTTCCATTTTAACGACAAGGTTGAGAATTTTGATTACATTGTTTTTAGATGCTTGAGCAACTTTCAATGAATCAAGCATAAGACTCTTAGCAGTTGAGTCTTGTGGGTTCTCATCAACCATGCTTCTGAAAAATCTATGGGCTTCGAGAGCTAATTTGCGATCCTCTCCAGCCTCATCAATCAGCTTTTTAGCAATCCTCTGCACCCGTGTGGGGCCGAGTAAGGAGTTTTTAGGGATGTAGTTCGAGGGCATTGTCCTGATCCTCCTTAGTATCTAGTATCCTAGAGATGTTTTTTTGCACATACCATGTAACAAGGTCATCCCACTCCCCATAAGTGAGCTTTAAGCCAAAGGGTTTCCAAGGCAATATATCGTTATCATCAAACATATTCAATTTAAGGTCATTTGCCCTTACGCCTTCCGTAAGTGAACTTTTCAAAGCCGCCGTCGTCATAACGGTCTTCATAGCTTTCTAGCTCATTATAGTCCTTACCCGTAAAAGTCTTCCTCAGTTTGCCTTGTTTATTCTTTTTGACTTTGTAGTTTTTATTCTTGGGGCGACCAAAATTATGGTCATCATCTTTGCGGAATGTTCTTCCCATGTCAATCAAAAGAATCAAATTCGTCCATGCCCTCTTCATCCTCTATCTCTGCTAGATGAAGAGAAACAGTTGCTAGAGCCTTAGCAATCTTTCCGTTCATAGGAAAGGCAATGGCTACAGACTCAGTTTTGGTGTCCCAATACATTTTACCACATTTGGGATCTTCCTCCATCATATCAAAAACAAGATTATATAAACAACAGTTCCTATAATACTTCATAAATTCAGGTGAGGCAGAATCAAACAACTTCTGGCCGTTTTTCCTGTTAATGAAGAATTCCATCTGTGCGATTGTAATGTACAAGCCGCACTCGTCAATCATCAAAGGTTCTCTGTAATCGCCTTCTAACATAATAATAATAAAACGAGGGAGGAGTGGACGGGGGAAAACACCCCTCCCTCAAGGAATTAGTTGAGAGCAATGCCCTCACTGTATGTAGAGGCCAGCTCCCACAGTTTTTGGTTCAAATTCACATCTTTTTGAATGTTAGAGATAGGACGCACCATTCGGTTGGTAGTACCATTACGGAAACCACCACGCAGCAGGTTCTCCTGTGCGACGTTGAAAGTACGCCAGAGGTCGTTACCCTTATCAGCCTCACGGCGAGGCATGGCAACATCACGAATCAGTCCGTCATCAGGGTTATCCCACCGAAGGCGAGCAGCGTCAGCAAAGAAGTCCTGTCGGCTACGGTCAGAAAGCGTGGTCTCCTGCCAGCTACCGATCTTGTCCGCAATTCGGGACGAGTTCATGATAAGCTGGCGAGAAGCTTCCTGAACCTGCTCAGGCTCAAAGCCGATGTGGCGAATGTGAATCCTGCCGAAGTCCTCTTCAGAGATCACCATTCCGTTCGAGCAAATCATACGGAAGATTCCACCTTGAAGAGTGTAGCCTCCGAGACCGTTGTGAGCATTGATAAGCAGCATCTCAGGGAAGCTGTCACCGACACCAAATCTATCCATGTTCATGTCTTCGTGGCGAAGACGGATAATGTGCTTGGCGTGGTCCTTGCTCCATTTGCGAGCTTGAACCTGCTGGGCCTTCCATGCGGTCCAACCCTCATCCTGTAGGATTGAAAGGATCTCCGTGGTAGGAAGGAAAGTGTAACGATCAGACACTCGGCCCTCTTCAGGAGCCTCTGCGAAAGCAGCGGGAGCGTACTGGCGAATAAGTTCTTCGTTCTTGATAGTAACCATTGGTTTTTCCTTTTCAGTAGTGTTAGGTGTACGACCGAAAGCAGCGTCAAACGCACCATTGATGAGTCGGCTCAGGTCTTCGTAGAACTTGTCATCCATGTCGTACTGCCTCTCTCGGTCGCCCTATTATACCACTTCGGAGAATAGTTTCAAGAAGAAAGCCCAAAAAATTTGCGGAGGGGTTCGAAGCCCTCGTCGCTCTGGTCGAATAATAGGTCATTGAATTCTTTCGATTGGAACTTTTTTCCACTTTCTTTGACGGTGTACCATGCACCGTTTCGATCTACCAGACCGTCAGCTTCTAACTGTTTGAGTGTACCAGCAAAAGCGTTCAATCCCTCGTTATACATCAGTTCAAATTCGCACTCTCTAAAAGGTACAGATACCTTGTTCTTTGTGTTACGAACTGTGCCTTTGATACCCACAACACTCTTGTGTTCATCACGAATTAGATCGCTAGTTTTATTAGAGATAGTCTTTAAGTTTACACCCAAGTAATACTCTAACGACTTACCACCAGCAGCCATAGTTGTCGGATCGCCATACATTACGCCAACCTTGTTTCTAATCTGGTTGACAACTACTAAAGCAACCCGATGCTTTCGCATGAGTGGATTTATCTTTCTCAAACAAGCTCCAGTTGATTTAGCTCTTACTGCACCTTGCATGTTGTTGCCTTCGTAGTTTTCTGCTTCATATTCCGCTTTGGAAGGTGAAACAGCAATCGAATCATAAGCCACAACAATGGGTGTATCTTTATCAGTTTCTCGAATAGCTAAGATTGTGTCTTCAATAACCTGAAAACAATCTTCAAGCGTTTCGGGTGCTGCATAAATAAGCTTTTTTGGGTCAAGACCCAAGCTAGTTGCAAATTCAGAATTGTACGCATTCTCTGAGTCAACAAGCATGGTGTAAAAACCTTTTTGTTGCGCCTCTTTAAGAATGTGCGTGGCGAAAACTGTCTTCGCAGTCGAAGCTTCACCATGGAACTGAGTAATCATTCCAATGGGGATGCCTTTGGTGTAGTCACCAGAAATAACCTTGTTAAGAGCAAAGCTACCCGTCGAAACGAATCCCATGTCAGGAGTTTGTTCCGAGAGTAGCCCTGCGTTCTTGAGTCTGTTTAATACTGCATTATCCATGCCTTATTATAGAAACGTTTGACTTTTTGGTCCTTGCTATTCTTTCTTTTTTAGTAGGGGAAGTCTTCTCGTTCGGTCAAAGCTCTTAGGCCAACAAAGTTACGCTCGTTAAGTGGTTTACCGTATGGGTTACGGGTGTGTAGCCTTTCTGCCACGGTCATATCTCCACCGAAGATCTCCGCATAGTGAACGCCTTTCCAAGCGTCAGAGACAGGAAGATCAAACAACAAGCTTAGGATACATCCATAATAACTCATCGTGTATCCTTTTTCGTAAGCAAAGCTTAGGTTCTCCCCAGTGATACAGTTTACTCTGTAAGCAGGAGTGTTATCCCCTGTCTCAGTGGCTTCTGCGAGGAATCCAAGTTGCTTGTTTAGAGCATCCATGCTTACATCAAGACCAGCGTAGTGAGCTAGAGCTAACGCACCAAAGATAAGCATCTCTTGGTACGTTCCTGTGATTGGAATAGGGTCAAGAGCATCAAGGTCTCCCTCGTAGTTATTCTTATCAGCCCACACCTGCTTAGCCCAATTGATCTCCTTTGATCCAGACCATTGTGGGGTTCTCCAGCAGCAGAATGATCCTCCTGAGTTGCCATCTTTCATACCGTTAGTCTGGAAAGTTTGACAAGCTTCGATAAACCACTCTGCCCACTTCTTGGCATCCTCAGTTTTATTGAAGTGCCAGTCGTAGACGTTAATCATGGCTGCGAAAGCATAACCACGACCGAGGTTGGAGTACCAACCCTTCTCGTCCTGACCAATAGCTGCTCTTGGATCTTCAATATCGAGTCGTGCGGTAGAAGCAAACCAGCGAATAGCTTCCTTGCCTACCTCGTCATCGAAACGCTCTGCTAGGAAAACAGCAGGACCAAACGCACGGGAGAAGTGTTGAAGGTCTACACTACCTGATTTGCCAATGCCACCTTCCATTCCTTCCCAACCTGATTCAGGCTCAGTGAAACCAAATGGGTTGTGTTGGTTATGGAAGATCTTGTGGGTTCCTCCTAGTGAAAGATTCCAACTCTCCCAGGGAGCTTCTACATCACCGCTCTTGATCTTAGCAAGAACTTTATCCAAGCTTGCGATGTCATCATCAATGTTGAAGAATCCCCGCTGTGGACGGCACAATGAATAGACCAAAGCGTTAGCTGCCATGTGCCATTGCTTACCTGCTGGCAGACCATAGTATTGAGCAAGGCTGTCAATACCCATTCCGTGTCCACCAGTCATCTGCCCGTTCGCAGCAATAAGGTAGCTAAGGGATTGGGGGATAAACATGTTTGGAATGCTACCAATCTCCTCAGGGCCTTCGATAAAGGCTTGTGAGAAGTTTACATTCCACTTGTCAAAGTCTGAGTTTACCTTTGCGAGATAGTAATCAGCAAAGATTGGAGTGTCCTTCAGTGTTGGAGACTTCGAGGGGCCTAGCCATTGTGGCTGAACCTTATCTGCCCAAGGAAGATTGTTTCTGTAGTCGTTGACGATACTCTCTTCAAGGACATTAGGAACAAGGTAAAGACCCAACCACATCAAACTAGCCTGCGCCAACCAAGCATTCTCAATAAGCACAGTGGTAACAGTTTCGTCTCCAATCTGAATCTCTTGGGTCTTCACCGTGTCAACTTTACTTACCCACCTGTAGCCCTTGGGTGTGGTGATGAAGATACCGTTCGACAGTAAGTGAGGAGTAAGAGGATTGTTCTCATCCTCTTTGGTGTTATCCAGCGTGCCGTTGTTGATAAACATATCAAGCTCAAGCGCAGGAGTGTTATGTCTTGCGGAGAAGATATAACGAATGAGAGGCCCATTCTTTACAGTTGGGTCCAAGTTATTATCAAAGCGAGTAACACCACTACGTTTGATAATGTTGCCTGCAAATTCAATATAAGGATCTCTCAAATCCTCTGGCGCATCAATGCCAACGTCAAGAGTAGCAACGTGGCCTGAATTCAATGCTAGTGTTACCCCAGCATCAAGGGTTGGTAGTACATCTACAATCCATTCATTAAACTTAAAGGTCATGTCAATATTAAGGTTTCAAAGATACCAGGATCAACAGAGTATACAACCTTCTTTATGCCGTGATCTCTGGCTAGTTTTTCGCAGTCAGGGCACGGCTTCGACAATCGGCAGTTCTTCCTGTAAACAAAGAGCGTCTTTCCCAAAAGATCGACACCCTTGTTTACTGCTTTACGAATCGCATCGCCCTCCGCATGAGTAGTACAGAAAGGCCCACTACTGTATTTAGTGTGGGTTTTGTGTTTGTTATGTCCCACAGCAAGAACTTTATTTTTATTTGATATAGCAGCCCCAATTTTGAACCTCTCGGAGCTTTTCTTGCTTGCTTTGATTGCCGCCCTCATCGGCGGCGCGGTCGGCGGGACTTGCATCATTTCATCCTATTATCGTATGCGCCTTCTCCATTAACCTTGAAGGCTGGACGACAGTTACCAAAGTATTTAAACATCGTGGTGTCCCTCTCGCCCTCAGGATCACACTTGGGACAGTGAGGAGCACCCCTCTCGATGTTCTCTCGGATAGATTCAAATAGCTCAAACTGGAGTTCACAAGCAGAGCACTCGTATTGATACATAGGCATCAGCGATTGTCTCCTGATCCTGAGATCTTACCACGGTCCTTTCTTGATCGCAGCTTCTCTAGGTTGAGTTCAGCAACTCGCTCTAGATCCAAACCCAGGTCTTCAGCAAGATTAGCACAGTACCAAAGTACATCACCAATCTCTTTGGCAATTTCATCGCATTGGTCTGCGGTCAAAATTTTCGCGTCGGTGTCTCGCATTAGCTTCTTGATCTTTTCAGCTACTTCCCCTGCCTCACCTGCTAGGCCAAGGGCTGGGTATAGCGGAAGATCCCACTCTTTGCTTTTTGGGTAGATAGCGAAGCTGATCGCTTCCTCTTGATAGTCGTTGAGATTCATGATTGATTATAGGTAGCTCGCATCTGTTCTTCAATCCATTTCATGGTTTTTTTCATGCCCTCAAGCAAAGGTTCAGAAGGTCTCCAACCAAGCTTCTCTTCGATTAGCTCATTATCTGAGCAGCGCCCCATTACTCCCACGGGTCCATCAATATTCACAATCTCTGCATCAGCATCTATGATGTCTAGTGCCATACGAGCTAGGTCATTAATAGAAATCATTTCATCAGAGCCAATGTTGATAACATCCGTTACATCTGATTCCATCAGGCGACGAACTGCTTCTACACATTCATCAATGTAAAGGAACGATCTAGTTTGGGTTCCTGGTCCCCAAACCTCTAGGCGACCATCTCCAGCCTGTAGTGCTTTGCGGCACATGGCAGCAGGAGCTTTCTCTTTTCCGCCATCCCAAGTACCATATGGGCCGAAGATATTGTGGAACCTAGCGATGCGAACTTCAAGCCCATAGTTACGAGCGAAAGACCTCCACATCCTCTCAGAGAATAGCTTCTCCCAACCATACTCTGAGTCTGGGTTAGCAGGGTACGCAGAGCTTTCCTCACAGTTGGGGTTATTTGGATCAGTCTGATTGTGTGCTGGGTAGATGCAAGCCGATGATGAATAAAAAACCTTAGTCTTAGGGCTAAAGGCCGCGACAGCATGGGCAAGATTCAAGTTGATCGTGGCAGAGTTGTGCATAACATCAGCGTCATGCTCTCCAGTAAAGATGTAACCAGCACCCCCCATGTCGGCAGCAAACTGATAAACCTCATCAAAATCTGCTGATTTGAATAGCTCATTTACATTATCAGCATCACGCAAATCAAACAGACCTTGATTCATCGCCTCTTCATGTACCTGATACCAATCCTGTCTGTGCTTAATGTCTAATGCTAGAACTTTATAACCTTCATCAAGAAGGCGTCTTACCATGTGGCCTCCAATGAAACCACCCGCTCCACATACTATTGCTTTTTTCATTTTACTTTGCAAAGTCCATTAAGTCTTTGATTGTTCTAACATTGCTTGGCATATTCACAAGTCCTACAGAGTATGTCGCTATCATTATAGTCTGAACTGCTCATTTCTCTTAAAACTCTAGCAAACTCATCTCCCTTAAACAGTTCATCATGCCCCACTTCGTTTAAGTTCCCAAGAGTATGCTTCAACCCATAATCTTGGCAGCACAATTGAACATCCCCATTTGGAAGGAGCACATTATGGTTCATTCTGGGCATAGGATCACAACGAAGTCTGCCTCTCTTTCTAATCTCTACAGATTCTTCGACGTTGCCAGCCCTGGAGACTTGCGTAAAGCGACCTAGCAAACCTCTAACCAAGGGTTCAATCTCGGGGTGGGGGGATCCACCAGGGTCCATAGTCATGTAGGACGAGTGAGGAATCCTCCTGTTGATAAAGCTCTGCAAAATAGATTTGTACTTAGTGGTGATCTTTATCGGCATCACTCCATTTTTATCAGGAACATGAATATGGAGAGGGTTTTCTACGCCAAAAGGGATGGAAGCCAAAACATCCAAGTCTTCTTCTGAAACCCCGACAAGGGTTGTATAGCACGCTATCTTATACCCAGATTTGTGAGCATGAAGCATCATCTTTGAACACTCTCGATTCAGGAAGGGCTCTGCATATCCAGAAAAGTCTATCCTATAGCTCTTAGGAACTTTGCTAAGAATCTTAACAAAGCTTTCAAACGACATCTTCCTTGTCTCGTCGGCGTATTGCGATACAAGTAATTCTTGAGGGCATATTCTACAAGCAACACTACATCCTTTAGGTAGAAGAGTTGTGGTAATCTCAAGAGTACCTTCAAACATTATATCTGCTCCCCATAAACCCAGAAATCATCCTGACGCTTAACAGCGTGTATCAGACGATACCCCTTTTCCTTTAAAAATTCTCTAGAAGGCTCTTCTGTTCCAAAGTCTCTGTAAGCATCAGTTTCAAAAGTAATGCATCTAAACTTATACTTATCAAAGGGTATCTTATATAAAGCTTGAAGAGTTAGTGGAGGTGGCTCCAAATCAATACTTAAATAATCTATGATCTCGGGCATGTTATTATCCACGAATAATGATTCGTAGTCTGTCTGCACAGCGTCTAAACAGTAAGCCCCCGATTCATCTCGATCACTTTTTTGCCATAAATCAATATAAGCTTTTTCATTGTCGATAGAAATCCCCCTCCAATCTAGCTGGCTCTCTAGAGCATATGTGTTATTTCCATGAGCTATTGGTCCTCTACACCCTAAATCTACAAACGTGCCTTCCCTCTTGTATTGCAGAGTCTCGCAAACCCAAAGATCTTGCATGATCTGAGAGTAAAACTTTAAACCATTATGTTCTCTGGTTACAAATTTATTAGCAGGAAAGTTTAAGTTCTCAGGTAAGAGATGTTCTTCGTAATCATCATCAATCATAGCAATTCCTCATTAATATACCAATCTTCAAAGGGACCAGAAGGACACATCACATCTTTCCTTAACAGTTTGTAACCTAACGACTTTAAGTACAACCTTGAGTCTACAGCCTCCTTATCATCGTGAGAGTATCTATCGTGCTCAAACGTCATAACTTTAAACTGATAACGGTCCAAAGGCAGAGCCTTCAATGCTCTTAAAGTATTTTCGGCAGGGTCAAGATCAAGACTGATGTAGTCAATTACTTTAGGCACTTTTAACTCTACGAACAGATTATTATAGTCTAGGGTTGCAGCATCCTTAAGAATTAAAGGAGACTTTCTAAAATTATGTATCTCTTCAATATACCTAGGATCATTATCAAAAAGTATACCAGTCCAACCATACTCAGATTCTAAGAGGTAAGTGTTATTTCCTTTCTTAGCATAGGAGCAACCTATATCAAGAAAAAAACCACCTTTCATATTATTTGTCTGCTCTAACACAAATAGGTCTTGGCCTTCTTTACTATAAGTCATTTTGAAACTCTCTTTCTAAAATTTCGTATGCATAGCCATGTATGAAATCAGACCCATTGAATGGTCTATTGAACTCCTGTTCCACTAGGCTAACCCAATTCTTTTCCCCTTTATGCCCCCAATTCAAAACCTTCATCATTAAGTGGTCCTTACTTTTAGCCCAACTATAGTGATGAACAATTGGAATACCTTGGTAGTCTACCAGATTGCAACCATTCCTTTTGTAGTAATTTCTGGCTGAGTGGTCCGTTGGGCCAGACCCATGCAGGTCTACTCTAGCTAAAGTTCCAGCCTGCTCAGTGGTGGTCGCTCTATATTTTTTATCTCTAAAATACCAAAAACATCTAAACTGAAAACAAGGGAAAGTTTTATCTGCCTCAGCCCACCATGATTTGAATCTTTTTGTATCTAATATCTCGTCAGAATCCATCATAAGTAAGTGAGTAGCGTTGTCGGATATCGCATCCTCTATCAAGCAACTTCTACTCCTGTTTTCTATCTGCCATACATTAGATAAATCTTCGAAAGTATATTCTTTAAATACCACATCCTTATACTCTTCCTTTAACTGATCTATTGTATCAAGGTTCTGACTCTGACCTCCCCAGAGTTTCTTAGAAAAAGATATCCTTACCTTGTCGCATACAGGCAACAGAGCATCTATGCACTCTCTAATATGCTCTTCGTCAAAAAGGCAGTACGGAATTATTGCTTGTAAGTTTGTATTCATTTTAAAACAATTAAATTTATCTCATTCGGTAGATTACTAACTTTTACTCTATCGACAATGAAAGAATCGCAATCGTAATTACTTAAAACCCCTTGTATATCTCTCGCAGATTCAATATTAACTATGTCCTCTATTATCATAATGCCATCTTTTTTAAGTTTAGGAAAATATAGTTTTATGAATTCTTTTTGAGAGTTTACAGTATGAGGGCCATCATCAATTATCAAATCAAAAAAATTATCAGAAAATTTATTAGAGAACTCACCAGAATAAGCATCGGAAATATGAGTTGTGATTCCTTCAATAGTTATTGGTTCTGGTAAGCGATTCAGAGTTACATCAACTCCCTGAACATGGGCTTCTGGGAAGTATCTCTTCCACACAAGGAGAGAGCCTCCCCTATCTATCCCTACTTCGAGCATGTTATCACACTTTAGGTCTCGTAAAAAAACATCATATACGGATCCGTACTTATGACCTGACCCACCCCCATTACCTGTATCAGTGTGTTTATCAGTATAGTAATTAGTATTACTATTGACCCAATTGACTTCATCTTTAAACATATGAATGAACTAGTGCTTTGTTCCCGTGAAACCCGAAAGATTCGGTATGGTAAGGCTCTGAAGAGAATCTTTCCGCCAAGCTAAAAGGGGCATACTTTAAACCAGACTTTACGGCATCTTGATAGTGTTTTAGACATATAAAAGAATCCTCATTTGAAATCTCATCGTATTGAATATTAGCGAAAAACTCAAGAAGTCTTTTACTTCTTAAACTAAATCCACCCCCGCCAACATGATTATCATGATCCTCAATGCCTAATTGTTGCATATACCTTTTATCCTGACCCACTCTCCAAGGGGCACCAATATAATCATATTGAAGAAACTCATCTTCCCATTTATTAGGATTAGAGCAAAATCCGTCAAGCTGAATAACTAATACGTACTCCGTGGTGATGTACTTGTTAAGATCTTTTAACATGAAACGATTATAATCATTGATATGATTTATTTTAGGAACTCTAACATCAGCCCCCTCACCACCGAACAAAATTGCGTTATTCAATCCTAATAAAGACTTTTGAGAATCAACCAATCTCCTAGCTAGGGCTGGATCTCGATCCTCAAGGCAAGCTAGAGTAATTTTATCTACGGGTATCATAATAGCTTATCTCCAACAACGTAGGACCAGTCTTTCTGAAACATAAAGGAGACTTTAGAATGGTCTTCTCTTCTAGAATAGGCCACCAATTCTTTAGCTTTGCATTTATATTTTTCTATTAAAAACATGATCGCACTATCTGTTGTGTGTATCTCCTCTGCATTTTCTATAATCTTGAGCCAATCAAATAATGTGTAACCCTCCCGTATATCCATGATAACATTAGCATATTCTTCAGAGTGTGGAATATTCATCTTAAGCATACCGCCGTTCTTCGTCTCAGGAGTACCATACCAAGGACATACTAGCCGATAGGGAGTTTGATCAATCATTTTTGAAAAAAGTTCATCTTCCTTATCTTTATCCCTAATTATGTCAATATAGTCTATAAAGTCTTCATGGTTAATCTCTAAGGCAACATACTTTGCCTTCATGTGACTCATGTTAGGAAGTTCCAAACCATCTAAGTTAACAACAACATCAAAAGTCTCTGCCTGACAATCAGACTGCTTGCAAGTTGTATCTACGTAATCAGTCATCCAACTGATCGAATCTTTAACAGGGTGGTAAACTTCGTAGTCTTCACTTAATTTCTTAACTATTTTCTGAATAAATAGTATGTCGCCTATGCCAGCGGGCTGATTAATTAAAAGCTTCTTTGTAGGTTTCATAAATCCAGTCTTCTGGTATCTCATACTTTTGGATTCTCTCAAAGTTGTCCTTCACGGCATCCAACTTTGATAGATACAATTCTTCTGTGAGAGAATTAAAATCTAACTCATGATCTAGTTTAATAATACCGTCAGTATTAAAGAACTGACCAATGTTGCTGCACCCGATGTAGATTGGTATGGTTCCTGTGGCAAAGCAATCTCCGATCTTTTCTGTAAAATAATTAGGAACTGAACAGTTCTCTATGGCTACGGAGAATCTGTAGTCATTGAGTCCCTGCTCTTTTTCCGATATTTCCTTGAAGCCTCTACCGAAGAAGTTCACCTTGTCATGAAGTCTTTGGATCCAGCCGTGTCGAATCGCGTGCCCTAGACACATGATTTTGTTAGAGGCAATCATGGAAACATCTTTGCTTTTCTCCATGACCGCAGGCTCTTTGATCCAATGTGTCCCCACAGGCGCAAACTTAAATCTAGGATCAAGATCTAGTAGCTCTTTGCTATGCGTAAAAATACAATCAAAGTTATCAAGAACCTGAGGGGCGTTAGCGTAAATTTGTGGAATAATGGCTTGAGATTCTAAAATCCAGCCAAATCTTTTTTCAGTTGGTGATGGCTGAAATAGGCCATCGTCAACATGAACTGATATTTTTGCAGACCCATCTGTTACCCATTCGATATGTTTTGAACTTTTGCCGTGGGTAGCGGACTTATCTCCAGCAAAAGTACTCCCTATTAAATTTAGCTTTTCCATTGTTCCTTTGGCTCTTTTCTAGCCAACTGGTATGCGTGATCAATAACCTTATCTCGATTCACTTTATCATCGTTGTTTGCGGTTTCTCTATTATAGATCATTTGAATTTCAGGAACATACTTTACTCTGTTAATTCCCGCCATTTCTAGAATCGGGGTAAACACCGCGACATCAGCCACGGCAAGGTATGATCCGTCTTCTGCTCTAAGATCTTCGTCTTCGATTCCTTTCCACAACTTGCCTCTAAAAGATCGAACTTGTGACAAGCACCACTTCGTTGCCAGTAATAATCTAAAAGTGTAATCCGTCTGATCTTCAGAGCCCACCTCTATAACAGCTTGAGGTCCGTGCCAAGCTTTGACATGAAGTTTCTCCTTCCCAACTAAACCTTTGCATATTTTATTTAAGTAAGAGTCTTCTATCGCACTGTTTACGGACTCTTCCCCACTTGTTGTTTCGTAATCACCGTAAGTACACCAAATATGCTCATCTTCATAAATTGAGTTTAGTCTACTCAGAACCTTACTGTCACTAAACCAATCATCCCCATCAAGATGCACAAAAAAATCACTATCTACATAGTCATAGTTTCCAGCCAAGATATGCCCATGTAGTGCTCCTTTGTTTTCACTCTTCTCAATGATAATAAAACGAGGATCGTCCCTAACAGCCTCTCTAGCCTTCGCTACAGTATTGTCAGTGGAACAATCGTCTACGATAATTTGAATGAAGTTAGTGTACTCCTGTTCCTTAACGCTGTTAATGCATTTTTCAACCCAGTCTTCAGCATTGTAAACTGGTGTTATTATCCTAAAACGCTTTTCCATCGCTCCAGTATCTCCTCATCGGTTAGGATCTCAGGACTGTTCTCCACGCCCCTGTAAGGCACTCCAGCGGCCTTGCACTCGGCTTCGACAAGCCCATAGGTCTCTCGCTTCGAGGCGTGGTAGACGGCCTCTACAGAGCCGTACATGGCCTCCTTATCGTCTACATGGTTGCGGATCTCAACCCGCCCCATCAAAGGCTGAATGTACTTTTCAAAGTATGGGAGGTCTGTAATCTGACCATATAAAAGCACGCGATCAAAGCCGTCATCAAATGCTTGCTGGATAGCTTTGTGAGTTTGCTTGTGCTCATCAATACTACCAATCACGCCAGCGCATTGTGATGGAGTAAACTTCCACTTGATCTTCTCCACGCGAGGAGGGATAATCTTGAATGGGTGATTGATTCCATGCCATTCCCTTTGGAAATTACTTACATATTGAATCACATCATATCCCGCCGTGGGAATCTGTTGTAGAGGAAATAGGTTAGTCTCATGACAGCTAAGAATGTGCTTTTTTATGTTTGTGGTTGGCACCTGAATGAAGTGGCTGATAAGTGTGTCATGCACAGTGAGCTTACAATCACTAATATGTGCAGACTTACACTTATCCATATGCCACTCATGGGGTCCATAAAAAGTACAGTCTATCCCATTGTCATTTAGCAAATTAGTTAGACCTATGTGGTGAATGGTGCTGCCGCCAGGATTGGACCACCCACTAACTAGCTTGACTTGCAACTAATAACTCCTTGTACAGATCTAGTCTCTGACCTACAACCTTATTCATGTTGAAAGCTTCTTCTGTCTTCTGGTGTAGGTTCTCACCCATGCGCTTTACCATGTCGGGTCTCTTAGCGCACATGGTTAGAATTCTAGTCCACTCTGAGTGAGGCTTGTTGGGGTCAATCAAGAACCCTGTCTCACCGTCTTCAATCCACTCATCATAGGCTCCACAGTTCGTGGCGACAAGTGGAATCTTGTAACGACCACACTCAGCAACCTTGATTTCAGACTTACTATCATTGAAGTCGTTCATCTCAAGAGGTGCTAGTGCTACGTCCATGTCAGTGTAGAACTGTCCGTAACGGTCTGCCTGTTGAGCGTAGTGTATTCTCCAATTTGATTGGCCTTTGAAACCACGCAGAATAATCTGTCGGTACTTCTTCCAAACATCAATCTGCCAATCGTCCTTGGGGGTGTTTGGTGGTGGGTGGCCGTAGAAGTCCCATCTACAGTTCTCTCTACCCACTCTCTGATTAACAAAGTGAGGAACACCACTAAAGTATTTCAAATCTTGTTCGTGGTGGATACCTCCTACCCAACCAAAACGAGTGAAGTTCTTCTTGGGCTTTGGAATCTTAGGCATATTCCAGCAGGGCAGATCGTAGTCGATACTGTTTTTGATGATAGCAAGAGTGTTGCTTGGATTACAGTAAGGTGCTACTCGCTCCGCAAACTTGCGCTGAGTGACAGTTACAAGATCAGAGTTGTTGTAGATGAACTTGGTGATTTCTTCCAAACCCTTCTCTTTATACACATCGTACAATCTGTGGCCTTTGTAGATGTTGGTAAGAAGGTCATCGGTGTCGTAGTGTACGAATTTACCAAACTCCTTGGCCTTACCTACAATACGCGCTGTGTAGTTTCCACCAAAGTTGGACAGGTTCTGAGTGAACACAATGTCTGCCCACTTCATGTCCTCGAAGTCCCAATCCTTTTTCCATCGACCATTAGACTCATCTATACCGAGTGGATTCTTATTCCATCTCACCTCAACATGGTCTCCGTAAAGCTGCTCAAGCTTCTTGACAGGACAAATAATTCTATAGTACGCACAACCACCCTCGTTAGCTGGAGCGGCAAGTATTTTGAGTTTCTCTTTCATAATAAGAAGGAAGACACCAATCTTGGTGTCTTCCTATTATAGTTCGACTAGCTAAGACTTCAGCCGTTTAGTTGTTGTTCTTCAGTGTTGATAAGAGCAACTTCTTCTTCAGCAACTTGACCAGAAGCTGGAGTAGAATCAAGTAGGCCAGGGATTGACAGAAAAGCTCTTCCTGCCTCGTAGAATGAAGGGCCACCACCTTGAGGTGAAATGTGCTTCAGTGCAGCGATAAGCTGACGACGAGGGCGACGGAAAGCCAGAGCAGCAAGAGTACCCGCTGCGATTTCGCTGCCAGGAGGGGCTGGAATGCCCAGACCGCGAAGGAATTGAACGAATGTGGATGCGTTCTGGTTGATTCCTTCCTGGTAGATCTCGTTGTAGCGAGTAGTAAGCTCTTCTACGCGAGCGAGTTCATCTGGAGGAACTTCGGTTAGCTCATCCTGATCAAGGATACCATCTCCGCTATCATCAAACGCTGCGTAGTAAGGGGCCAATTCCTGCTCAATCTCCTGTAGCTGCATCTGAGTTGCAGGAGGAAGATCTTTCGATTGACAAGAGGAAAGGAATACTAGCGATACTGCCGCTAGGGCGATTAAAACTTTATTCATAATAATTAACTTTGAAGTTTAGAGAGGTAATCACCATCCGATACTTCCTCGGACTGCTGGATGTTACCTTGTGGAGCCGAGGTACCAGTGAGTGCCTGGGCTGCTTGCTTTACCTCCTCATAGTCTTCTAGCTTAACCAGATCATGAATATCATGCAAGCTCTCCATGCATGAGGCAACTTCAGCTTTGGAACCTAGAGGAGAAGACTTAGGACGAGGGGCCGACTGATCGTACTTGGGCCATTGTCCATCCATCTCTTTCACGATCTTGAAATCGTGACCAGATTCCACATCAGTAATGTCACCGAAGTCTTCATCAAGCATAGCGCCGATGATCTTCTTAAACAAGATAACACCAACAGAAAGAATCTTAATATCACCAGACTCACGATCAAGAATGTTCATGTAGTAACGAGCGCGAGGCTTGATTTGACGAGCCAAATCTTCGTCTTCCTTGCGCCCAGTCTTCCAAAGAGCGTAGTAGAGATCGCAAAGAGGGCAAGCCTCCCCGTGAACTTTACGGCAATGAACATTCCTCACGTTACCATCAGGACCTGGGACACGGTGAATCTTAGTCTCCGCGTAGAATTCACGATCTTCATCCTTCCAGGGGAGGATGCGGACAGCGTTGTTGCCCTCAGGGATTTGGTAGAACTTGTTTAGGAAGTCCGAGTTGTTGTTACTGGTGGAACCACCAGGATTGTTAAGTTGTTCGTGCTTGCGTCGTAGTGCGTCGAGATCAATAGGCATAATAGTTACTCCTTAGTTAGTATGGTATGATAGTGAGATCACTTGTAAAGTTTAGTTTCTTCTCGTTTATTTGCGGACACCTGTTGTAGCATGTCCTTTTTCTGCTCAAGAGCCCGTACTAGACCCTTTAGTAGTTCGTATTTGAAGGTAGCATCATTTACTTCTGATACTGCTTGCTGGTAAGTGCTGTCCGCGAAGACAAGATCATCTAGATCTTTAGCCGTGAGCTTGGTGGTAGTGCCAGCCTTGTAGTCCCGACGAAGCGTGGACGAAAGCCGAACAAGCTCAGTGTCTAGATCATTCATGCGCTTTTTAGCAGCACCCATTAGTCCATAATAGTACGAGTAAATCGACGCTTGGCGAAACATTTCGTTGTCGATGTTGAACTCGTCAAATTTGACAACAGCATCGCTGATGTCCTTGTAGTTTTCCCAGGTGAAATCTTCTAGTAGTACAGTAAGGTCTTCCATAGTGTTAATAGCCTCCGCAGTTCGTACAGGTAGATCCACCATTAGATTTACCCGCTTTCTTCTGAGTTGTTTGAACTGTCGTGCTATTAGAGGCTGTGGGACCTGATCCTTTAACTATTTCTGTAATATAATTTGGATTCTTCAACTTGGCTGAGCTTACAGGGCCTGTGTTACTTTTAGAGTTTTTTGAACTAAACATCTGCTGGTACTGATCCTTTGTAATCAGACTGTAATTTCCGACAGTATCTAAAGCAACATAATCTCCAGGGTTGCCCGCGAAGGTAATTTTTGCTGGATCAGATTGTTTAGTTTTAACGATTCCGAATTTATAATCAATTCTGTAAAAACTTTGGTTATTGGCTTTCTTGACTGGGTTAGTCAACGCGACAAACTGCCATACACCTCCTAAGTAAGCTGATACTCTGGTGTACGTCTCGGCGGGCTTATCAAGAATACCTTCTAAATTTAAATCTATCATGTGAGCACCTCATACTATTTAGGAGGGCTGAACATGAACTTGAATAGTTCAGGGTTCAGCATTGCTAAAGTATGTAGGCCATATCCTGTTCTAGTTGTCAGGTCCTCGTTACTAAAATTCCCTACTTCGTTACCTTCACCAAAGCCCCACATCTCGAAAACAATATGAAGCATTTCGTGAATTAGAGTGCCCTTGTAATCCTCATCCTTCTGATGAGGGTTTATATACATGGTAGACTTTACGAATTCTACCGCACCGAATTCTTTTAGTTTGGGATCTTGAACAATATCAAATGTTTTATAGCCAGCATTTATTGTCATAGGATGCTCAGGCCACTCTGATTTGGGTCGATTAATCTTCTCCATACTCAGCATCTCCCTCACCTAATCTAAGGGTCCCGTAGTCTACAGTCATAGGCACTGTAAACCGTGGGCGTCCGTTTCGAGACTTCATAACGTAAGCTCGCATTCTGCCCTCGTCAAACTCCTCCTCGGATTGATTCAGAGACATTGCGAAATCACAAGTTCTGATCTTACCATAAGAGTCTCCAAGTTCAGCGTCGGTGATAACTTTTACCATGCGACCTTGACGGTTGGTTTGGGTAGCAGTCCACACCAGGAAGTTGTGTTCCATAGCTACGCCCCGAAGCTCCTCTGCGATCTTCTGCTGCGCCTGATACTCCTGCTGAATCTCCCGTGTGGGTCGCAGTAGCTCAAGGTAGTCCACGATCAGAAGATCAGGCTCGAACTCATTGTAGTTCTTAAGCTGAACCAGTAGGTTTCTAATCGTGTTGATTGAAGCTTGGCCTGTAGGAAACTCCTTGATGACCAGTTCACTGCCAGGGAACTCTTTCTTGAACATCTCAAGACGCTCTTTGACAGTCAGTTGGTTCGCAGGATCCTTGAGCTTGAACTGAGGCATGAGTGTCATCACAGAATCAAACCTCTGTGCGATCTTATCCTCGCTCATCTCAAGAGAGATGTACAAAACCTTCCTGCCCTCGATCATTGAATGCACGCCTTGGTTAACCAGAAACAAAGACTTGCCAACCCCAGGGGGCGCAACAACCATAGCCAATTCCTTGGAACCCAAACCACCCTCTAGGGATTTATTGATGCTTGGGAGGAAGGTCTTGTACTTGTTCTCCTGCTTTTTATTGAAGATGCGTTCCCAACGACCAGTGATATCAGTGAAGTAATCTTGGCCTGTATCCACATCTCGGTTGATGAGCAAGGCTTTCTTTACTAGAGCCTCAACCTCATCCATACGATTTTCCTTGATTAGAGAGATGCTGTCAGCGATGGCAGCCTTCATGGCCTCCTTCTTAGCAAAGTTCTCTACAAGATCCAGCATGTATTCTGTGTTACCAACTGTGGAGGCATCTACATTGTTAATGTAAGATAGCTCGTCCTCATAGTCAGAAGCATTCTCCCTAGGACCTAGCTCGGGCTTAATATCCTGAACAATAAAATCATCAGTAGGGAGCTTACCATACTTATCGTAGTAGCCTCGAACACGCTCAAAAATCTTTGCGTGGCTGGGGTACTCGAAGTATTCTGGTTTGACCAGATTGATGATTTGTAGGTAGAAGTCTTTGTCAGACTTCAGCAGGTACAGAATACCACGCTGAATGTTATCAGAAAAATCGTATGCCATTGTTATGATTGTTTGTTGGGTTTTTTGATGTCTAGCTTATCCGATCCAATATCCTTATAGCCCATCTGGTTTGCTCTATCATAGGCTTCGGCGGTTAGTTTTCTAGCTCTTTCTACCTTTTTATGAGCCTCAACATCACCAACCTTCTTCAAACCTCTGCTTTTGGCAAATTTATCCCAATCAATATTAGCAGATTTATACCTGAAAGACTCGTCGTTCATGGCATCTTTGGTGTGCTTAATCTGGTTATTTAACCACCTATCGCCTGCTGTTTTATCAAAACCTTTTTCGGCATGTTTTTTATATCGAGCCCGTACAGTGTGGAAATCTTTATCGTCGCCAAACTTGACAGCAACATTCTGATTCTGCCAATAGCGATCACATAGTTTCCCACACTTAGGGCACTTAGTTCTCTTAGGAGCTTTACCTACTGGGCACTCCCTGTCCCAGTAGATATCGCAATCCTGACATATCCATTCAAATGTAGGCATGGATCTTTTCAGTCTTCCCAATAAGGGTCGTTCTCATCAGGAAGCTTTTCAAAAGCTTTAGGCTCCGCACTCTCCTCCTTCGAGGGAGCAGGCTTCTCCTGATTGGACTCCAACTTCTGCTGGCTCTCTTCGTCCCATGTGTCTTTCAATGTTTTCCTCCGTTAGTGGTATTGCTTGTAGCGGTTCATTCCCCTTCGCACCAGCCCGATAGACTGTCAAACCTTTTAGGTAAGGTGCGTAGTCCAAAGCTGCTTGGGAAAATTCTTCTGGTGTCGATGTTGCTGGTAGATTGATTGTCTTGCTGATACAGGAATCAATAAACTTTTGAACTGTAGCCTGAACTTTGATGTGATCCTCAGGAGCGATGTCGTAAGATCCAACAAAGGGCTCTAGTGATTTTCCTTCATCATAGTATTTTTGGAACAAAGGATCAACCACTAGTTGTTCTTTCCAAGTGTTGGCGCTTCTCCATCGACGGTTATACATCGCTGAGAAGATAGGCTCGATGCCACTGGATACACCGTGAAGCATAGAGATAGTACCACAAGGAGGAATAGTAAGCATCACTGCGTTTCTAATACCGTGACGCTTGATTAGCATTCGGATTCTAGCGGGTAGAGTCTTAGCAAATTCTTCTTCTAGGTACTTCTTGTAATCAAACTCAGGGAAGGGCTGCTTGTCTCTTGCGAGGTATATAGACATCTTGTAGGCTTCATCACGAATGGTTCCGAAAAGCCGCTCAAGGAATTCCAAGCACTTCTCACTACCATAACGGATACCCAGCTTGATAAGCATGTAATGTAGACCCGTAACACCAAGACCAATGCGTCGAGAACGCTCTCCAACTTTCTTACACTCTTCCGTTGGGAAGGTGTTTACAGTTAGAACATTATCCAGGAAACGAATGCCAGTTCTCACCGTGCGAGCTAGGCGCTTCCAATCAAGGTCAGAACCATCCTCAAGAACCATGTTGCTGAGGTTAATGTTGCCTAAGCAGCAGTTACCATAGGAGGGAAGGGAAATCTCACCACAAGGGTTGGTGCTATCCAGGCTTTCAAAGTAGGAAACATTGGTGTATTGATTGGCAAGATCAATGTTGTAGATGCCTGGATCACCAGACTCAACTGAGTTCTTCCAAATCATATCCCAAAGCTCACGGGCTTTGATGTCACGCATACCCACCATTTCAAATGTATCGGTCCACTTTACCTTGTAGAAGTTTTCTGCGCGGGCCAGAGCGTCCTCTTCGCTTGTGCCGATTACTCTGATAATCTCTTCACCATTTCGAGACACATCGAATGAGTGGTATTCCTTGTTATTAAAAGTAAAGTACCAAGGCTCATTGAGTTCTACAGCTTCAAGGAATCTGTTAGTGATCGCAACAGAAATATTGAAGTTGTTTAGTTGTCCTTGATCGAGCTTGACATGCAAGAACTCAAGAAGATCTGGGTGAGTAACATTAAGGATACCCATGAGAGCAGTACGACGATTCTTTCCTGCTCGAACATGCTCTCCTACCTCGTTAATCATTTGTAGGACAGCAACAGAACCTGGCGCTGAGTTCTTAACGCTGCCAATGTGATCACCCTTGGGGCGAATCTTAGAGACGTTGAAGCCCACACCACCACCAGCACAGGAGATGCGGTACATGTCTGCTACAGTCTTACCGATTGAATCTACATTATCTTCTGGGATAATGACGTAACAGTTTAGTAGGTTATGCTTCCCTGCGTTTCTACCACTACCGAAAATAATCCGACCACCAGGGATCAGATCTCCAGAACCAATGGCCTCGTAAAATAGTTTCTCAACCTTCTCTTTATCTTCATCACTCTCAGCCGAAGCCATTGTGCGTGCAACAACCTTAGCTCTTTCTGCCCATTTAGTTTCGCCTGGGTAAGCGTAGCGAGTTTCAAAGATCTCTTGTCCTATTCCTTCTAGATTTACATTTGCCATGATTATTTTCCTTTTATTGTAGATGTGCCGTTGGCCTTTATCATAGTAAGGGTCTTACTATTGTCCATTAAAGATTTTAGATAGTTATTATGGGTAATTACAAACAAACTCTTGTCTTTCTTTAATTCAGACAGTAGTATGTAGAGACCTTCGAGACCTTCTTGGTCGAGATTTTCTGCAACCTCATCAAAAAACATAAGGTTGGTCTTCTGCTCATGGGAGATCTTCAAAAGTTCCTGAAGGCCAAGCATCACAGAGAGGCTTATCTTCTTCTTTTCTCCCCCTGAAAGGGATATAAAAGCAATGGATCTCTCGTTGTGAGTAATAGTCTCCTTCAACTCCTCATCAAAGTTAATAAAAAATTTACCTTGAGATAAGTGAGACAAATAGAAGTTCACCTTAGCATTGAAGTAGTCCAGCACATTCTTGATAATATACTTTACTATACCTGATTCAGAAAAAGCCTTCTCCCAAAACTTCATGATATCATACCGACTCAGCAGGTCAGCCTTTTCATCATGAACTTTTTGCAAATCTTTTAGAGTATCAGATCTCAGACTTTCGTAAGTCTGCGCCTCTTTTTTAAGGGTTTGGTATTCGTGAACTTTATAGTAATCGAAGGAGGAGATTGGGGGTTCAACAATCTCCGACAAGAGTTTCTGTACCGTCTCTTGCTTCTCTGTGATCTCCGAGTCCAGGTTGGAATACTCAACCATGAGGTGTTTAGGGTGGACGGCTTTCGATATAGGCTGTCCACAAGACTTGCATTGTACAACTTCATTATTAGGGTTCTCCAGACTTCTTTTTATTTCAGTTTGTCTTTTATTTAGTTCGTCTACGTCCCTGTTTAGTCTAGCAATTTCATATTGTTTTTCACTATTATTGGCCTCCATCTGTAGGATAGAAGGTAGTGAAGTCTCCAACGCCTTAGCTGTGTTCTTGTCTTCTATCTCAGTCTTCAGCTTTGACAGATGCTTAAGTTCTTTATCAAACTTTAACAGTGTCCTGTCATGCTCGCTGACCAGGGTATCACATTTTTTGATACCATTAGAGATCTGTGATTTTAAATACTTAACTCCATCCCTAAGAGCAAATAGCTCATCGAGATTCAAGAAGTTTTTTATAATGGTACGCTTGTCTTCTGGCGTAGCATTAATGAACTCAATATTGTTTTGCTGGCCGAATACCGTACTTGCTAGGAACACCTTGTAGTTGGTATTCAAGGTCTCTTCAATCAAGCTTTGAGTATTAGTCGCATTGTCACAAGTAAGCTCCTTATCCTTGTGGAAAAACTTTAGGAAGACAGGCTTCTTACCCCGCTCGATTACATAATCATCGTTGATCGTAATCCTAACCTTACAAGCTTTCTTGGCCTGATTGTTGACGAGGGCTTCTTCGGTGGACTTACGAATTGTCCGACCGAAGAGCCCCCAAACAACAGCTTCTATCAAAGCACTCTTTCCAGAGCCATTTGATCCACCTGTATCTTTATTCTGTCCTTCAATAAGGACTATGCCTTTGTACTTATCAAAAGATAGTTTTACATTTTTGATTGAATAAAAGTTACAGATTTCTATTTTGTTGATTTTCATGGATCATTTTCAATCCTTCCAACAAATCCTCTTTACTAATCTTGGTGTTGCTGGAATTGATATAATGTTCGATAAGCTCATCACTCATGACGGATGAGACAGTTCTATCATCTGGAGTAAATACTTCTTTGTCGTCTAGAAGTGGTTTGTATTTTACCTCAACGAAGGGAGCTTTGATTTTATCAACAGTCTCCGCTATGGACCCCATACCCTCGTCCAAGGTTCCTACATTTATGCGTACTAAATTATAGTCACCACCGTTGAGCCAGGGTAGGTTTTCCTCCACGTTGTCATAGTCGATCACGATATGTCTTGGCCCATATTCACAGGATACTTTTTCTAGATTACCTTGGTTCAAAATTCCATAGTAACAATCTTTTCCTGCCTCTCCAAATCCTGTGGTGTAGGGTGTGCCAAGAACGGATACACTTCCGTTTCTACCCTCTTTGTGAATGTGTCCAAGTATCGTTGGATTCTTAAAATCGGATATAGACAGATTAAAATCAGCATCTCCAGCAGAGTTAAGTACGCCGTAATAACCAAAGTGACCGAAAATAGTATAGCCACTAGGGGCATTAGAAAGGAACTCTTTAATTTTTGATTCATCTTCGTAGTGGGGAATGAAGACCCACTCGTTGTCGTGGTCCTCCCAGTATTTGGTAATTACATGTACATTCTCGTTAGAGAAAAGTGTTAGCGCAGTCACACCATCATCAGCCTTAGTTACGCTATCGTGATTACCCCTAAGGACATAACACTCATAACCTAAAGCCGTGATGGCCTTGAACATATTTTGTAGAGCAAGTAGCACTGTTGGTCTGGGGCTCCTGTGCATCATCAGGTCTCCCAAGAACACTACTTTACTACACTTGTCTTTATTTAAACGACAAATTTTAGTAATAGCATCAGACTGAGCTTGCATCATACCTTGAGGCTTGTCCTCAAAGTGAAGATCACCGATTACGAGTGTGTGCATAACGCCTCCCAGCTTTTAGGAAATAGGGTGCTCATGATCTTGCCGATCTTCTGAGCGTACTCCTGCGTCTCTTTCTGCGTGTGCTCCTCTGTCCTGAGCTTCCAGAGGTGATGCCACCCCAACAGTGTTCCTGTGACCACACAGGTCGTATACATGGACTGTGGTAGGACAGCGCGAGCTTGTTCTGGTGCTACTCCAGCATCCAGCAAACGATTATAGTTGTAAAGGCAGGACTTGTTCTGGGTGTCGAAAGTTTCAGCCCATACTTCATCCAAAGTTTCTTCGGAGGAACCTTGTTTTACGTTGTCTGCTTTCTTACGAACTTCTTTAGGAACCCAAAACTCAGGCTCACCAGTAATATACCTACGGCTTACCTCACTCCAAGAGAACCCCACTTGATGCTTACCAAGCTGGCGTAATACAAAGATAGGGCAAGTAATCCGTAGAGTAGCCACAGGATGACGAAACGGGAGAACATGCCGCTCTCTTGCCAAGTAGTTAATAAGTTTCGTATCTTTCTTTTCATTAAATTCACTATGCTCTTTATCAAAGGAGCATCTAGCTGCGTTTACAACTAGAAGATCTCCGTTCTCAGTGTGGCTTAGAATTTCTATATTCATGTGCGTTTTTTACTACCTCATAAAAACAAGCGTTAAACTCTTCATTAGACGTTTGGACCTTAGCTAAGTTTATGAGTCTGACCACTAGTTGGATGTTGCCTGCCACATAACCAATCTCAGGATCATTATCTAAGCGGTCTTTACTTGGAGCTAAAGGATGATAGGGTTCAAATAAATATTCCAAACGTAAAGGGGTGCCACTAACAGCGCATCTCCCCTCTTGCTTCAAGTACAAATACTTGAGATAGTTTTTTGACATGTTGTAGGGCAGGGACTTTCCTTGCCTACTTTTAGTCATGGTTTTAGCCCTTGCCCCTCCGCGAAGTGAGTGTAGCTTAGACCAATGTTTATCCCACTCAGGGGTTAGATACTCCCTGAAATTGAAATCGTAGTTACTTCTGTACACTGTATTAAAGGGCATATTCTTTTACGTCTCCAAACGATGTTCCGACTTCAACATCAATAGCGAGAGGAACATCAAAATGGATGTTGAATACCTCTTTGATAGTGGGATAGTTAACCATCTCATCATAGAGGATCGACACTGTATCTTTCACCTCTTCTTTAGGACAAACAATTTCAATCGAGTCGTGTACAGTGGCAACTGGTGTAGCTTCTAGTCCAGCCTCTTTGAATCTGCGTGATGCCCCAAGTAGAGATGTAAGAAGGATGTCCGATGCGGAGCTTTGAATAGTAAAGTTCAGCCCCTGTCGTAGTGCTCGATTAACTACTGATTTATCAGCACTGTATACATCAGGCAGGTTACGCTTGCGACCAAAGATCGTGTAAGCATATCCGTTCTCCTTGATAAAGTTATTGACATGATCCATGTACGCAAAGATGCCTGGGTACACGTTCTCATAGTCTTTAATAATCCTCTCAGCCCGCTTCATGGGGATGTTCATGGTCTCACTGAGGTTGAACGCACCCCCACCATAAACGATAAGGAAGGATACAGCCTTAGCAATCTGACGTTCCTCTTTGCTGATCTCTTCTTTATTGAACAGTAGTTTGGCTGTGTAAGTGTGAAGGTCCGCGCCCTGATTGAAGGCAAGCTGCATGTTACCTTCTTTAGCAATATGTGACAGGACGCGAAGTTCCATCGCCGCATAGTCCGCAGCGATAAATGACCACCCCTTAGGAGCAGCGAACAAGGAACGGATATTATTTTCTGTCTCTCTGGGTAGCGTGTGGAAGGACACACCCATAGCTTTCTCTGCGTTGTAAGCAGCACAAGACAATCGACCCGTGGCCGTTCCATCAAATCGGAAATCGCAGTAAACCTTATTCTTGCCATTGTACTCAATAGCTTTCTTGGTTCCCTCGATGTAAGTCTTGGTCAGCTTCTCGGACTTGCGTAGGTCTAGCAATCCTTTTAGGAATTTTCTAGCATTACGCAACTCATCAGTAGACTTGTCTGCGATAACAGACTTACTGATGCGCTTACCCTCATCTCTGTGCTTCCATTTACTCACGGGTTTGAAGCTCCTCTTCGATATGTTCTAGTAGAAGTTTTAGAGTAGGTGCTGCTACAGAGGGCTTGCCCTTCCCTGTACGGTCAGGAGGATACAAACCCATGCCACCCTCTCGAAGATAAAGAATATCAATCAGATCGTTGTTTGACGAGAGGTTGTCAGAATTCTTTACGCCCTCACATGAATACAAGGAATCCTCTTCATCCATGTTCTTGGATCGTAGCTGACGACCCACGGAGTCCAGCTTCTCTGTGTCCACGATCAGGCCATTATACTCCATCTCTGCGAATGTTTCAAGAGAAGGCATCACAACATTCTCAATGAGATTCATGACAGGATCCCCCTCAAACTTTTCCATGATGAGGTCATACAGCTTGAGAGTGAAGTATGTATCCATCGCATTGCCTTCACAGCAATCAGATAGATCCATGTTAGCCCAATCAAAAGTTTTGGGGTTATCAATCGTAAGCATTAAAGGTTCTCCAGTTCGTTGGCAAAGTAAAGTTTAGTGAGATCCATCAGACCCTTAGGCATGTTCTCGTCAAGGAGGTGGTGCATGATCTTGGTGTCCCAAACATTCTTGGTGTAGATACCGTAGTTAATAAGGAACTTGAGATCGAACTTGGCGTTGTGGAACACCTTCCTGCTCTTAGGGTTCTGAAGGATACGACGTAAGCAGCCCCACACCCTAGCATAGTCAGGCTGTCCTTTTCTGAATGGGCTATCCTTGTGATCTAGTGGAATAACCCAAGTGCCCTCTCTAGTGGTTAGAGAGATGGTCATCAGATCATCAGTAAGAAAGTTCAACCCTGTAGTCTCAGTATCAACAGCGATAACATCAACGTCTTGGAGCTTATCTACTAATTCTCCGACCTCTTCAATTTTGGAGAGGACTTTGTATGAGAAGTCGCCTTCCGATTCTTTACCCAAGACATATTTTTCGTAGGCATTTGAAATGTCTGTTCTAAATAGGGTGAGATGTCGAGGCTCCTTGATACAAGAATAAGGATGAAATATAGGAACAACAACACAAGAGTGAGAATTACCAGTAGTGTAATCATAAGACTTACCTCTTTTGTTTGTGATGCCACTCTTCTTGATTAGCATCTTCATAGCCAGGTTGCCACAAGCAAACACAAGCTTAGGCTTTACTTTATCAATAGTAGCGTCGAGGTGCTGGCGACACAAGTTCATGTTATTAGGGCTCATGTCAGCCTCCTTTACAGAAGGACACTTGACAGCAGCAGCCATGGCGAACTTCTCAGGATAACACTCTTTGAATAGCTTGACCTCAGGTTTAGTGAAAGCGGCTGCGGAGCCCAGCTTATACTTAATAGAGTCTGATAGGAACAGGACTGGCGCAGGCTCCAACTCCTCGTAATCCATGACAGAATGGCAAGGCTTGGACTTCTCTAGAATAGAGCAGCCGCTGCACAATGGATTATCACCATGAGCTTTGTGACCCTGATACAATTTATCTAAATCAAACATGTCTATTATAAATTATGAAAAACCATTACATAGATAATGATAGGTTCGAGGAGATCATCCTATCATACCAGAAGGAGCCAGAAAAATACGAGGAAGAACTGGTTTCTTTATTTGATGTCCTAATACAAAACATCATCGAGAGCTTTAAATTTAAAGTAGATCCCGATGATGCGAAGCAAGAATGTTTCACTTTAGTATTGAAGACTGTGAGAAATTTCAAACCCAGGAAGGGCTCGGCGTTTAATTATTTCACCACGATCATTATCAATAACCTGAAACTGTTGTACACCCGTGAAAAGAAGTACGCGAAAAAGATTGATAACTATATCGAGCGTCACAAGGACGATCTCATTTAGACTTATTCTTAGAAGGTAGAAGCGTCTTATAAATCATAGGAAGATAATCCTCTGAGTGCGCTCCCTTCTGATTAACGTGGACCAAGTGGGGCAGCTTTGTAGTGTTGTAAATAACAAAACTGTGTGGCATATAGAAGCTGTCCACAATGTATAGTGGCTGGCCCTTGTCAACTTTGGCGTACCTCTTCTTAAGGTTCTCTACCAAAGATTGTGACCACTCATCCCACAAGGAGACAAAAAGGATGTTCATCTTGTTCTTATCCTTTTTGTTAGCACGAATGATCTTATTCAGATCATTTTCCTTTTTCAGGAATTCAAGTTTGTACATCAGGTAGTTTCAGTTTCTTCCAAACGAACCCCACCGTCTTCCTCTTCAATGACGGTGATCCCAGAAGCGGCAAGCTCCTCCTTATTCTCGGCAGCGTATTGCGAGACCATCTCAGCAAGCTGCTTGTTAAGGGCTTCAATCCCTGTAACAAAAACAGTCTTGATGAAATCATCATCAGAAATTTCCTCTGGCTTACATACACTGGCGAAGTTTTTGAAGGCAATCGCCTCGTCCTTAGATAGTTTAATTTGTAGTTTCATACGATCTCTATTCCGCTCATCAATACGGATTCTCCATTGACTAACATCGAGTTTAATGTTTGTGTTCTCGGCGTCCATTGGTCTATTATAGTGCGGGGCACAGATTATGAAAGATAATTACGATATTTCTGCTTTGAAGAAAAAAAAGAAAGTAAACAGCAGGGCGAAGGGCTCAACCTTTGAGCGGCAGATCGCCAAGATACTCAATGATAGATTGGGCACCACGGAATTTTCAAGAACTCCTGGTTCTGGTGCGTTCGCCACCACACACTCCTTGCCAGATCACCTTAAAATTTATGGGGACTTGATTACTCCACAAAACTTTAAGTATTGCCTAGAGTGTAAAAAGGGATACAATAACCAAAACTTATATAGTTTATATAATCATAGTAGCGACTTCTGGAAATTTATAGACCAATGCCAAAAAGATTCAGAGAAGTGCGAAAAAATTCCCATGGTTATATTTAAACAAGATAGACAGCCAACATTAGCCATCATCCCCTCTCATATAGTAGTAGAATCTAATAACTACATAGAGATACACAAAGAGGGCCAATACTATAGGGTCTATATGTTCGATGATTTACTTAAGGAAAAAGATTCTCTTTGGATGAGCTAAGGATCTCTTCCAGTAATTTCATCTGACCCTTAAGGAACTTTGTAAGTGTGTTCTCGTTCTGATCTTTTCCAAGCATGTTGAGAGCCTCTATGCTTTCGGGAGATATCTTGGTCGCAGAACGAGTAGTTACTTTGCCTCCACTATAAGATCGTTCCTGATTGAAAGAAACGGAAAGACCGTCTGGGGTTGTGATCGTACAGGTCATGCCCTTTACTTCTATAGTTGGCTTCTTGCTGGGATCATCAGAGTTTTCTGCCTTACAAATTCTTTTGAAGACCTCATTATGTGGAACAGCATAAGTCTTCCCCTCGTCAGTAGTAATTAGCTGCGTCATGTCCTTAGCATTCATTCCGCAAACCATAACTTGACGAATCATGGCGTCCCTTGCAGCTTGGTTTCCTGACTCAATTTCATCCTTATACTTTTTCATTCGAGCTTCTCTAGCGACTAGCTCGGCAATCTTACTTTGTGTAGCCTCGTTGCTGAAGTCTTGAAAGTCTCCACTACCTTTGAACAAGGCTTTACCTAAAGCAGAGTTTCTTAAGACATCGTACCCCAGCATACTTTTAACACGATTGCCGATAAGCTTGAGCTTAGACTTAGGATCGCTGGCTTTGATCTTTCCATTGGCATCTAGGTAGGTTTGAGTTTCCCTAAGAGGAGCTACAGTTCTTTGGATGTCTGCCTCAGTCTGCTTCATGAAATCATTAGCAGCTTGTTGTCGATCAGACCCAGGCCCTTTGTATTGGGTCTGATCCATCTTGCGTTGGAACCCTGCTTCTAGGTTTTCTCCTGCCTGAATTTCACCAGTGGAAATACCATTCAATCTTTCTATAGAATTAATCTCTCCGAATTTGACTTTTCCGAGTTCTTTAATTCTCTTCTGTCCCACACCTACGATAAACTTTCCTTTGTTTGGTCCTTCTTTTATACGCTGAGGTTCGCCCATCCAAGAAGGCACATCTGCCTCAGTCTCATATCCCATGTTGGCATCTGCCCTACCGCCTGTACGAACTACTTTAGCTGCGTCCTCCACGAAGGAAGCGCCCGCCTTATTAATAAACTCTGATTGATAAGACAGTTCTCTAAGTAAAAAGTTTTTAAGTTCGTCAGGGTCTTCAGCAATACCTGCCTGTTCCAAGATAACATCTCTATCGAAGGTCTCGCCAAGATCTAAAGCTACATCGGACTCCTCTCTGTAGGCTTGTGCAATCTCAAGTAGCTGAACTTTTTTCTTATCTAGTGTAACAGCGATCTCTGCGAAAGCGGCTTTAGCTTCGTCTTCTGTCTTAGCGGCATTTAACCTAACACCCATTTGGAAAATAGTTTCGTTAAAGGTTCCTCTAATGGTGTTAATGGTATTTTGCGCTAGGCCACCTTTTGCAATCTCTTGGAACCCTGTGTCATCTATCCCACATTGTTTCTTAGCTTTTTCTACTGCATCATATTGAAGAGGGTTGGGGGTGATGGTAATACCTTCGCTAGTGTTACCTCCGAACACCACCATGCGATCTTTATAAAATCCAATCTTATCTGTGATGGTATCACAATCACCCTTGCCTCCTAAGAAATCCATAAGAGCATCGTGGTTTTCTGCTACATCATTAAGAAGCCCTGGAGCGATACCCTCTTTTTCATCTAGCTTCTGACCCGTCTCTGGGTCTATGACTAAAGTTCTACCTGCTGCGAGCTTGTGTGCGAACCCTGCGTTCGATATTCCTGTAAGATAACGCCCAGGCTCTTTGCAATACTTTGGCTGATTTGATATACCATACTGCTCACATGCTTGTTGAACAGTCTTGATGCTATTGTCGATAGCATCTAGAGCAGGGCCAATCTCTTTTAAGTTATACTTATACCGTTCCTCAAAGGCCCCTCCAGGCTTCGCTAGGTCTGATAACCTTTGCTGTTCTGCCTCTTGCTGTTCTGCGGCTTCATCTCCTGCTTCTTCTGATGGTTGCGTTTGTGTTTCTTCGCTCTCACCTCCTTCGTTACCCCCTGTTAGGAATGATCTTAACTCAGCAAAACCCTCATCCTCAGGGTTGTCATAAACTTTAGAAGTCCTACCTTCTCCTTTTTTATATACAGAGAGATCTGTAGCAAAGGTATAAAAACCCTGGGCTGCTCCATTTCTACTCTGCCAAATTGCACCAGTAGTTCCAGGAATTAGATAAGGTTCCTCTGCTGTTTTGCCCGCTGCCGCCGCCAAAGTCTGTGAAGTTATTTGGTCGGGATCTTCTTGTTCCGAAATATATGTGAGCTTAAACGTCCTCTTTTTGAGCTTACTGTAGCTCTCTAATAACTCTGAAAAGTAATCCATAATATATTATAGCCAAGAGAAAAAGGCTCAGTCTGAATATAGAGACAGACTGAGCCTTAAGAGTTGTCAACCGACTCTATCAGGAAGGGTTAGAGTAGTTGTAAACATTCATGAAGTCGTACTTGAAGTCTACAGTCAACATATGGAACTGGTTGGTTGAGTAGTTAAACTCAGAAGCAGACCAAGAGGTTGGGTAAACACCATAAAGCTCAATTGTAGAGTGAGGACTTAGGGTGTTATCAAGCATAACCACTTCGACCTTATCTGCTTTGAAAGTCGATCCAGCACCACCCCCTGGCTGGGCGCTCTTTGTCATCTCACCAGTGATTGGGTCGTAGGTGTGACGGAAGTAGCGGTAAAGATCAGCAGCAGTCTCACGAAGGTAGAGGTTATCAAAGTCTACAGTAAGATCGCCAGGAGTATTCTGGCCTGGGTAGTGAAGCTTATCGTTGACACGTTGAATAGTGATCGCCTCGTTCTTCATCTCAAGACCGCCAACTTTCTTAGCAGCGAGAGTTAGATCAGTTGTGTTGGTCACATCCTCAGGAAGCCCGTAGAAATGAATCTCAAACTGATAAGCCCTTACTGAATCGAGATCAGTAGAAACAGTTGGCAGCCCTTGTCCAGGGGTGAAATCTCTACCGTATTTATTCTTGTAATAAGATGTTGCCATTATTTATCTCCTTAGAGGCTACCCAACTGAGCCGACTGGTTAGTTAGGTTAATTTCAAAGATTAGGATCTCAGCAGTCTTGGTGGGCTTGACGAGAACCTTAGTCCAAAGCTCGTTACGATCAACGCGAAGTGGAGTGTTTACTGTTTCGTCGCAAACAACACGGAATTCAGTGATACCTCTGCGTCTGCGGATATCATCAAGGAAGGGGTTAAGGACACCCTCAATCTGTGCCCAAGTAAACTCATCGTTTGGCTCGAAGACGAATCTCTGGGTTGCGAGAAGAATAACCTTACGGATGTAGATCATTAGTCTGCGGACATTGATTCTGTCTAGAGCAGTGGGGTTTCTTTGAGTGGTTCTTTGACCAAAGATTGTAATACCTTGCTGTGGGAAGTTAACGATTGGGTTAATCACGTTACCACCACTGTAGAGGCTGTCTCTATCGCCTTGGTTCAGCTTCACTTCAGTTTCGCTAGGCTTGGTAAGGCGACCTCTGCGGAAACCAGCTGGAGCAAACCAACTATCAGCTACAGCATCTGTGAAAGCCATCTGTCTAGCACCGAAGATGGCTGGATCGTAGAAACGATCTTTACCGTCAAAGGTTGAGAAGATCTTCACATGGGGCCAGTAGATAGCAGCGTAAGAACTGTTAATCGCAGAAGTTCTAGACTTGCCTGTAGTGCTTGATTTGCCGTTCGACCAGTCAATAGCATTTTGAACAGTTCCGATTGCATATGGGGGAGCAACCAAAGCTAAGAAGTTTTGAGTGGTCTCTGCTAGAGTGATCAGAGCGTTTTGAACACTTTCAGTGTAGATACCAGGAACAAGAGCGATTCCAACATTCAGAAGTGGATCATCGAGAGCTTGCATACCTGTCTTTGGATCAACAGTAGCATCTCCAATCAGAGCAGTAGCATTCTCGTTAGCAGTTCCTGTACCATTGGTGCCTCCTGCGAGGTTGGTAGCTGCGCTTTGAACTAGCTTTAGGAATCTACCACCTTTTTCTGAAGTGCTGGTATAAGTAGTGGCATCGCCGACACCATCACTTTCACTACCATCTGGCAGTAGTGCTTGTGTGGTCACACCAAATCCAGTGGCTCCAAACAAACTGTCAGCAGTTCCAATAAATCGGGTCAACTTTGTGGCTCCAGCGTCAGCACCATCCTTAAGAAGGTTTCCTTTAATAACGTCAGAAATAGCATCGGTTTCGCCTGTGTTGATAACGTCTTCAATGAAAGCTCCAGAACCAACAAAGCTAGTTTTGAAAGTTTCAAGGGCAACACCATCTTCATTAACGACCAGGCTAAAGTTTTGTGAACCTAAGCCATTTAGAGTTATTGAGTTACCGCTAGTGTCTCCGTTTACTTTAGTTCCACCATTGTATCCTGCTCCAGGGTATAAACTCTCTACAAGGTAAGCAGCAGAGTCGGTGCCAGTGGAAGCGAAAGTTGAACCGTAAACTTTTACAGCAGAAGCGAAGTTACCAGAAACGCCAAAGTCTGTGGCACCAGCACTGGCAGCGTTAACCATCATAAGAGCTGAAACACCTTCGGCCTCATCGAATGTAATACCTTTACAGGCTGAAACGCTCATGTAAGCGCCTGAACCCGCGTAGGAACCAACAATAGCGCCTGAAAGACCTAGAGAGCCCGCTGTAAGGGAGTCATCATCGAAGACTCCAACGTGTTCGGCGTCTAACGCACCACCGATAACACTTCTTAGGGCTAAGGCTTGGCTTGCACCACTGTTAGTTGCTACAACAAAGTCCTTACCTGCTCCACCATTTTCTGGGAACTTAGAAACGCCTTCGTTGTCTACAACTTGAATTCTAAGAGTTATTGAGCTTGCGTTTGCACCAGTTCCTCCGAAGCATTGAGCAGCGTCAGCCTCAGCAGCAGGACCCGAAACAATAATCGCAGGGCAGCTACCAACGGACATAGTTGCAGAAGCATCAGCAGCGGAATCACCAGCGGCTCTAATAAAGTAAACCGAGTTGGTGGTTTCCAGGATCTCTAGTGCGCCCTCAAGAGCCTGACCGTCAATGTCCTCGCTTGGGTTTCCAAATGTGCGAAGTAGGTTGTTT
>Ga0180434_10000735_pt1 | contig 47977 bp, 40 predicted proteins | sample SS_ome_7_FD_132453 | JGI IMG/M metagenome (GOLD analysis project Ga0180434, IMG submission 132453) | Hypersaline lake sediment archaeal communities from the Salton Sea, California, USA - SS_1_D_2 metaG | ecosystem: Environmental > Aquatic > Non-marine Saline and Alkaline > Hypersaline >... | reverse complement strand
TATCGATCAGTGCCTGCAAGGGAAGACCGTCGCGGCGCCACCACCGGGTAATCCGTCGGCGAAAGGCCCGCTCGACGAGATCAGTATTGACGATTACGAGGACGTCGAACGGGTACACCGTCAACAGATGGCCACCGCACCGGTCGGCGAGCGAGTGAAAGATTTCCAACCGGTCGAGCTCGGGTTCTCACAACTCATGGCGCAGGTCGAGTCGGAACGGTGTCTGAAATGCGGCTGTCCCGTCGCGGAAGACTGCAAGTTGCGCGAACTCGCCATCGAGTATGGAGCCGACCCGGCACGATTCGCCGGAGCACGACGTCATTATCGGCTCGATAAGTCCGCGCCGGACGTCGTCATGGACCCGAACAAATGTATCATGTGCGGGATATGCGTCCGCGCGACCGAAGAGTTGAAACGAGAACATCCGCTCGGGTTCGTCAGACGCGGGTTCGATGCCGTTATCGCACCGACGTTCGAGCGACCGCTCGCCGAGGTTGACTACCAACGCTGCCTCGACTGTTTCAAGATGTGTCCCACCGGTGCTCTCGTCGTCTCAGAAACCGCGCCGGAGGAAGCCGGCAAGCAGTGACGGCGAATTCCGGTCCCCGGAATTCTCTGGGCGGTTCGCGAACCGCCCCTTGCGGGAGGGTCGAGTTCCACCTCGACCGCTGGTTTTGGGCACACTCCGCCACTGGACGACCCCTTGCGGACGCGCGGGAGCGCGTCCCTCCCCCGACGTAGCCCGGCAACGCAGTTGCCGGGCCGTCCCGCAGGATGTGCACGGCTGCGCGGCGCACGCGGAGAGTCGATGAGATCAGAAAAAGTTGCGCGGAGGGCAAGGTCACTCCTCGGCGGGTTTTGCACCTTCCGTCTCGGAGGAAGGCTCGGTTTCGCTGCTGGTAGGCGGTAGTTCTTCTTCCTCGCTGGGGGTGACGACGGCGACGCTGGCAACCTTGTCGCCTTTCGAGAGGGAGATGAGTCTGACTCCCTGGGTGTTCCGGCCGATAACGGAGATATCTTTGACGGGCGACCTGATAACCATGCCATGGGCGGTCATGATGACAAGCTCGTCGGTGTCCCTGGCGGGTTTCATGCCGACCACAAGCCCGTTACGCGCGGTCGTCTTGATATTGATGATGCCGCTCCCGGCTCGTTTCTGGACGCGGTACTCGGACACCTTGGTTCGTTTCCCGTAACCGTTTTCGGTCACGACGAGGACGGTCTCATCTTCGCCGGGCGCGGAGGCCTCGACGACGCGGTCGCCTTTCGTCAGCTTGATCCCGCGCACACCGCGTGTAGCGCGGCCCATCGGCCGGGCGTCGCTCTCGTCGAACCGTATTGCCTGCCCTTTTTCGGTAGCCAGGAGCACGCTGCATTTACCGTCGGCCAGGAGCGTCTCGATAAGTCTGTCGCCTTCGTCGAGCCGGATGGCGGTGATACCGCCGCGTCGCGGGTTGCTGAACGCGGTGAGCTCGGTCTTCTTGACCAGCCCTTTCTCGGTGGCCATGAAGACGAACTTGCCGTCCTCAAACTCTTTCACGCTGAGAAACGCGGTGACGGACTCGCCCTGGGCTACATCCAGGAGGTTGACTATCGCGCGCCCTTTGGACAACCTGCCGCCGCGAGGTATCTCGTGCACCTTGAGCCAGTGGACCTTGCCTTTGTCCGTGAAAAAGAGCAGGTACTGGTGGGTGCTCGCGACGAGCAGGTACTCGACGACATCCTCCTCTTTGGTTCCCATCCCGGCGACCCCTTTGCCGCCACGATGCTGTTTCCTGTAAGTGCTTACGGGGAGCCGCTTGATATAGCCGGCATGCGATATGGTGACCGCCATGTCCTCGTCGGCGATCAGGTCCTCAATCTGGAACTCGCCCTCCTCGCTCAGAATCTCGGTCCGTCTGGCGTCACCGTACTTCTTCTTGACCTCGACGAGCTCTTTCTTGACCTCGGCGAGAATGTTCTTCTCGCTGGACAGAATCGTCTTGAACTTTCTGATACGTTTGGTGAGCTCTTCGTGTTCGCTGACGATTTTTTCGCGTTCGAGACCGGTGAGCCGCTGGAGCCGCATATCAAGTATTGCCCGCGCCTGCGCCTCGGTCAACCCGAACTGGTGCATCAACCCCGCCCGGGCAACGTCCACGGTTTCCGATCCGCGAATCAGCGCGACCACGGCGTCGATCTGGTCGAGCGCCACCATCAGCCCTTCGAGCAGATGCGCTCGCTCCTCGGCCCGCATCAGGTCGTACAGCGTTCGCCTGCGCACGATCTCGCGTCGGTGGTCGAGATAGTGCGAGAGCATCTCCTTGAGGCTCATCACCTGAGGCCGGTTGTTCACGAGCGCGAGCAGGATAGCCCCGAAGGTTTCCTGCATGCTTGTCCGCTTATAGAGCTGGTTGAGCACCACCTCCGGTATCTCGCCGCGTTTCAGCTCGACGACGATCCGCATACCGTCTCTGTCGGACTCATCCCTGAGGTCGGCGATCCCCTCGATCTTCTTCTGTCGGACAAGGTCGGCTATCCTCTCGAGAAGCCTCGCCTTGTTCACCTGGTACGGTAACTCGGTGACGATGATCTGGTCCTTGCCGGTCCTCGGTACACGTTCGACAGAGGCGCGGGCCCGAACAACTATCCTGCCTCTCCCGGTCCGACAGGCGCTCTTGATACCCGAGCGACCCAGGATGAGCCCGCCCGTCGGAAAATCCGGCCCTTTCACATGCTCCATAAGCCCGGCAGCATCAATATCGCTGTCATCAATCATGGCGATGAGACCGTCCACGAGCTCGCCGAGGTTGTGCGGCGGGATGTTCGTCGCCATCGCCACGGCGATACCGGAACAGCCGTTGGTGAGCAGGTTCGGGAACCGGGACGGTAGCACGACCGGTTCCTCGACGGACTGGTCATAGTTCGGCGCCATGTCAACGGTCTGCCTATCGATGTCGGTGAGCATCTCCTCGCCGAGAGCGGCTAACCGGGCCTCGGTGTACCGCATGGCAGCCGCCGGGTCGCCGTCGATCGAGCCGAAGTTGCCCTGACCGTCGACGAGCATGTAGCGATAGGTGAAATCCTGTCCCATACGCACGAGAGCATCGTATATTGCGACCTCGCCGTGCGGATGGTACTTACCGGTGGTGTCGCCGACGATCCGGGCACACTTGCGATGAGGCCGACCATGAGTCAGCCCGAGCTCGTGCATCGCGAACAGGATGCGTCGTTGTACCGGCTTAAGCCCGTCGCGCACGTCGGGTAACGCCCGGCCGACAATGACGCTCATGGCGTAGTCCAGATAGGCGTCGCGCATCTGGTCTTCGATGTTGACCGCTACCACACGTTCGCCTCGTGCGTACATCCGTTGTCATACCTCCCTATGGTGCGCCGCGGTCAGATGTCCAGGTTACGCACTTCGCCCGCATGTTCCTCGATGAACACCTTACGCGGATCGACCATTTCTCCCATCAACGCGGTGAATATCTCGTCCGCTTTGACCAGATCTTCGTACGTGACCTTGAGCACGGTGCGCCGTTCCGGGTCCATGGTTGTCGACCACAACTGCTCCGCGGTCATCTCTCCCAACCCTTTGTACCGCTGGACGGTCACCCCTTTCGTCCCGAATGCCAGAAGGTGCTCGACCAGCTCGCCGAAGTCATCGGTGCTCAACTCTTCGTTGTCGCCCTTGGCGAGGACGTACGGCGGCTCGCCCACGGTCTGCAGTTTCGCCTCGAGCTCCTTGAGTCTCGAGAACTCATGGCTCTGGGCAAACTCGGCGATCACGATGCGTTTCTGTGCCGATCGCTCCCCGGCGCTATCGCCGTCTTCGGAGAAAATTTCCTGCTGTTCACCGGTACGGCTTCTGATCGTCGCGCCCTTGCCGAAAATGCTCTCGACCTCCTCTTTCGGCAGCGATTTGATGTCGCGCATATGTTTCGCCGGCAGCCGCAGGCATTTTCGCGCCGCGTCCGGCGCAACACCGTAGATACGTTCAAGCCGTCTCAAGAGCCGCTCGCTCTCTCGGTACGCGCCGACGGCGCTCACGAAGTTGTCCAGATCGACCTTTATCTCCTTCTTACCACCGTTGCTCCGGAGAGTTCTCTCGCCGAGCGTCAGCTCGAACACGTACCGCTCGAAGTCCTCGTCGTCCTCGAGATAGCGTTCCTTCTTACCTTTCTGCACCCGGTACAGCGGCGGTTGTGCGATGTACAGATAGCCGTGATCGACGAGCTGGCGTGCATGCCGGAAAAAGAACGTCAGCAGCAATGTCCGGATATGGGCGCCGTCAACATCGGCATCGGTCATGATAATAATCTTGTGATAACGGGCTTTGTCGATCCGAAACTCTTCATCCCCGACGCCGGTACCGAGCGCCGTGATAATGTCGCGTATGGTCTCGTTGCTCAGCACTCGCTCGACACGCGCCTTCTCGACATTGAGTATTTTGCCCCTCAGCGGCAGGATCGCCTGGAACCTTCTGTCACGCCCTTGCTTTGCAGTTCCTCCCGCCGACTCTCCCTCGACCAGGTAGAGCTCCGCAAGCTCAGGGTCCCGTTCGGAGCAATCCGCGAGCTTCCCCGGGAGCGTACCCGCATCCAGCACGCTCTTGCGCCGTGCCAGCTCGCGCGCCCGGCGCGCCGCTTCACGAGCACGGGCGGCACCGACCGCCTTCTCCAGTATTTTCTTGGCAACCGCCGGTGATTCTTCAAAATAGGTCGCAAGGCCTTCGTTGACGATCGACTCTACCGTACCTTTCAACTCGCTGTTGCCGAGCTTGGTCTTCGTCTGCCCTTCAAACTGAGGGTCATGCAGGTTCACCGACAGCACCGCCGTGAGCCCTTCACGCACGTCCTCTCCGCCCAACGAGGCTTTGTCGTTTTTCAACAGGTTGTTCTTCTTGGCGTAGTCGTTGGCGCTGCGCGTGAGCGCCGACTTGAACCCGACAAGATGGGTGCCGCCCTCGAGCGTGTTGATATTGTTTGCGAAGGAGAACACGGTTTCCGCGTATCCGTCGTTATACTGCAGGGCGAGCTCGAGTTTCACGTCGTCCCGTTCTTTCTCGATGTAGATCGGTTTCGGATGAAGCACGTTCTTGTTCTTGTTGAGGTGATCCACGAAGGAGACGATACCCCCATCGTACTTAAACTCCATATGCGCGTCGTCGCGCTCGTCAACGAAGCTGATTTTCAATCCCTTGTTCAGGAACGCAAGCTCCCGCAGCCTGTTCACGATGGTGTCCGCACTGAACACCGTCTCCTCGAAAATCGTGGGATCCGGTCGGAATGTCACGCGGGTGCCGTGGGCCTTGCTCTTGCCGATTTTCTGCAGATCGCCGTCCGGTACACCCTTTTTGTAGCTCTGCGACCACACGCTGCCGCTACTCTTGACCTCGACCTCCAGCCACTCGGCGAGCGCGTTCACAACCGAGACACCAACGCCATGGAGGCCGCCCGACACGCGGTAGCTTTTGCGGTCGAATTTGGCGCCGGCGTGAAGCTTCGTCATCACCACCTCGACGCCGGTTTTTCCGGCCTTCTCGTGCATATCGACCGGTATCCCGCGCCCGTCGTCCGTCACGGTGACGCTGTTATCAACATGTATGACCACCTCGATCTCGGCGCACTCTCCCACCATCGCCTCGTCAATACTGTTATCCACAACTTCGAAGACAAGGTGGTGGAGACCACGCGCTCCGGTCGAACCGATATACATGCTCGGTCGCCTTCGAACGGCGCTCAGGCCCTCGAGAATTTGTATGCTCTCAGCAGAATATTTAGACTTGGCCATCGCGAGTTTCCTATGCCCCCTTCCACACACCGGCTCTGGTACGTATAATGCTCTGTCACGCCCCTCTTTATGATATCAAAAACCGGCGATTTTGTAAAGCAAAAATCGCTCTACCAGCTCTGCGTATCGTGCATGCGAGTGCCAGACAATGTGCGCGTTTCGACCACAATATACGGGATTCGACCCGTAACTAACCACTACATGTCATGGTTGGGCGGGTTTCGATGAGGTGCCCGATCGTGGGCGGGACTGGAACACGATATCCGCAATGTATTTGCCCCCGGTAAACGCGCGAACTCGGTTCAGTATATTCCCCTTGATGAAGGACACTTTGTGATGTACGGACGCCCCGTCAACGGCCACGTACAGCACTCTTCCCACCACCTTTATGGGTTGCGTCTGCCGGGCGAAATCGGGTCCTGCTATCTTGTCCCAGTTGATCCAGATTTCCCCAAGACTGATATGCCGACGGAGGTGTCCCTGTCTGAGCAACTCTCCTACGACGGACCCGGCTTTTTTCACGGTGTCACACCTTAATGGGCATAACCACGTAGATATACTCTTCACTGCCATACGGTTTCAGCACGCCCGGACTCTGCTCGTCCTTAAGCTGGAGGACCGTCCTGTCGCTCTCTATACTTCCGAGAGCATCCAACAGGTAGTCCGGGTTGAACACTACATCGAGTTCCTCCCCGTCATAGGATGCACTTATCTCGTCCTCCGCCTCACCAACATCCGGTGTCGCCGCTGACAGTAGCATCAATCCCTTCTGGATATGCAGCTTCACGGAATTGAACTCCCTGCTCGTGACCGCCGCCGCTCGACGCGTCGCCATGGTGAATTCGTACGTGTCCACCACGATCTCCCTATCATACTTTTTGGGGATAGCTGCCTTGTAATCCGGAAAGTTTCCTTCTATGAGCTGCGACACAAGGCGGATGCTTTCAAAGCTGAAGGCAATCTGGTTTTCGCCAATTTCAACCTTGACCTCCCCATCGCCTTTCATCAACCTGATCACCTCGGCGACCATCTTGTCGGGGATAATCGCAGCAGCTCTAAACTTTTTCGGGACATCGACAGCTTTCTGAGCGTAGCTCAACCTCCTCCCGTCGGTAGCAACCGCTCTCACGTTCCCGCCCTCGATGTCCAGCAGAAGTCCGGTCAACGTGTACCGAGCCTGTTCCGTGGAAATGGCGAACGCCGTTTTTTGAAACATTTCTCGAACCTGCCTCTGCTCGAACGTGAGCGGCGTTTCGGCGGTAATAACCGGTAGAGCAGGAAACTCATCGCCCGGGAGACCGAGAATCTTGAAGAATATCTTGTCGCACTTGAGCGACAACGCGTTATCTTTTGTGCTCTCAATCGCAACATCCTTTTCGGGCAGCTCCCGTGCGATCTCCGCCAACCGCATACCCGAAACCGACAGTTTACCACTTTTGGCAACGTTTGCCGGAACGCTGCACTCGACTCCCACACGCAGATCGGTAGCTGACAATCGGAGCTGATCTTTCTCAAGTTCCAGAAGAACGTTAGATATTATGGGCAAAGCCGAGCGAGATGGAACAACGTTCTGTACATACGAAATGCCCCGTTGAAAATCTGTTTTGGTAAGCGTTGCTTTCATGAGTTTGTTCCTCTACCCCACCATTGGTTCCGTACCACCGACGCCCCTCTTTTTTCAGGACTCCAAAAGTATGACGAGCGTTTTTCTTCCTCACACGTTCGCGCAGCTTTTCTCAGTCCGCCATCAGTCCGATTGCTGTGCTGTATTCCGAACCGTGCTCCCTTGTTTTCCTTTACTGTGTAACGATCTGTATCCAGGTAGCAGTCGTACATACTAGTCGTGTTGAAAACAGAGAGAACACGTTTTGCCGCAACGCAGTGTTGATCCCTCCCTGTTGACAATGTGCGGATAACGTCGCCACCTTGTCCATTATATTAACACAAGCGGCGAGGAGAAGCAACAGATCTTTGTAAAATCAACGATTCGTCCAGAGCCGTTTCACAGGCGGATGCGGCAACTTACTGACAGGGTGCCTGGAGTGGCGGAATCGGGGTGCTCGAGCGCCACTCCGCGCCAGGGGCGCGATGGCAAACGGCGGGCCGCCGGATCGCGCTCTGTGCGCGACTATTTCTTGGTGCCCGGTTTGTGAAAACGTAAGTTATTCAAGGTAAAAGCGTTATGGGACACGTCTCCGATGGAGGCTGGCGGGATGGCCGATGTCGATGCCGGGGACCCCGACCAGCCCTATTCCAGATGAATATGAGTGTCTGATCGTGTCAAGGCCGCTCGACCGGCGTTTCCGAAAGGGTTTTTCACAAGTTATCAACACCAGTTACAAGACGTTGTGGAGGGTTTTCGGGCGACGGTATCGGTGGCCGGAGCAACTCGGGCGCCGGAGTGCTGCTTAAGACGAGGGGCGCTTGCGCCACGAACCCAATTCAGTGACCGATTTGTAGACGTTCTCGACCGCGGCGGCTTGGGCCGCGAGAGAGAAATTGTCGACTGCGCGCTTGCGCGCATTCAGTGCCAGTTTGTGAAGGAACGTGCGATCACGGGCAAGTCTTACGATGGCGTTGGAAAGGCTTGCAGGATCTTCCGTGACAACCAGACCATTCATCTCATGGGTGACGATCTCGGGCAGGACACCACGGCTGGTCACTATAGACGGTTTCGCGAGGGCCATAGCTTCGAGCAACGCTCGACACGTACCGTCCGTTCCGGGAACCAGAAACACCTTAACATCGAGGGCGTTGAGCGTAGCAACATAGTCGTCACCCCGGAAGTAACCGGGCAACACGACACAATCTTCCAGATGAAGCTTCCTCGACGGTTCGACAACGACTTTCCCCATGTGCGTACCTCGTCCGATGATCATCACGCGGAGATTCTCGATCTGACGCGAGGCTCGAGCCGCCGCCTCGAGGAAGATGTCAAACTTACGGTGCCTCTGGATTCGTGCCACCACGCCGACGACGAAATGGTTGCGGGTAAGGCCGAACCTGCTCCGGATGTCGGGAAGATCGCGGGCAGGATCAAACCTCGAAACGTCCACCGCGCCGTAGATAGTCCAAACGCGCTCGATCGGGAAAGCGAAGGTTGAGATAGTGGCGTCGCGCGCACGACGGGAGCAGGTGATAAGACCGTCGGTGTACCGGTTGAGAAGCGCACGGTTTCTGTGAGTCGGCTCGAGCCCGTTCCCGCTGTAACTTGTCCGCACGACGAGCGGTGCCGGCCGGGCCCGGCGCGCAGCGAACCCGCCGATTAGATGGTCATTGTGCATGTGGGTGTGAACCAGGTCGTACTGTTCCCGGCGAAGATGTCTTCGGAGAAGCCACACGTCGTGCAGATTGTGTGCTACGTTGAAGTGTTTTTCGAGGCGCATCGATTGCACGGTTCGGAGACCGTTCTCTATCGCGCGCTGTGCGACTACCGAGGCGGCGCCGCGGGGTGTTCGGGCACACGCGAGCGTAACGTCGAACCCGCGTTCCTGCAACGTCCGGCACAGGTTAACGACCGGTTCAGCAGGGCCGGTCCATTTCGTGTTGCTGAAGAGATGGAGACTTCTCATGGTGCAGCCCTGTCGTCGTCAGGCGTCGCCGATCGGTTGACATGCCGCAGTTCCCATAACTTCGCGTATTTGAGAAAGACGTAGAACGACCCCGACACAGCGACGATAAAACCGGGGATTCCGTCGCGGAAACCGCGTTTTACGAAATACATCCTCAGAAATTTCACCACCGGGTTGAGAACCATGTGCATGAGCGGGAACCTCACGCGCGCTTGCTCTTTGCCGGTTGCAGCAATGTCCGTGTACTGATTCATGGCACGGAGATGGTGCGCCAGATCGCGATAGGTGTAATGGTACAGTGGCGACTTCAACCGTTTTGTCCGACCGTCGAGCTGGACGACGTCGTGCGGGTCCACCCCTGCCCATCGACCCTTGTCCTTACGGAACAGCCTGAGCTTGTAGTCGGGATACCACCCGCCACGGCGGATCCATCGGCCGAGATAGAAGGTTTGGCGAGGGAAGTAGTAGCCGTCGAAATCGGCGCTCGTGCGCTCGATCTCCCGATAGATCTCCTCGCGCAGCTCGGGTGAGACACGTTCGTCGGCGTCGATGCAGAGGACCCACTCGTGGGTTGCGAGACTGAGCGCATAGTTCTTCTGCGCAACGTGTCCGGGCCAGGGCCGTTCGACTACCTTGTCGGTATATTCGCGGCAGATAGAACGTGTCTGGTCGGAACTCTGCGCGTCCACCACGACGATCTCGTCGACCCACTTCACGCTCTCGAGACAGTCCCTGATAGTGCTCTCCTCATTCAGTGTTATGATGGACGCGGAGATCTGCACAGCGCCTATGGGCATTGAGTTTTCCTTTCGCGTGTCACGTGCCGCGTTCTCCGCCGGGTCGTCATACCTGCGGTATCGCTACGACACCGGTCAAGCGCGCCATTTCTTTTCGGAAACACTCCTCCTGGTGCACATCACACCATCGACGGATCGACCGATAAAGCTGTCCCACATTCTTGCTCCGCCGCCGCGAGGTGAGCCTGCGCCAGAGTATCACGCTCTCCAGATCGAGGAAGGAGAACGCCCATCGGTCTTGTCCAATCTCCTCGACAAGGACGTTCTTTCCGGATAGGTCGCCGTGATATATGCCATAGCCGAACAGTCTCGATATCGTTTGGGCAAGCTCGGTGAAGAATTCCTGCGGGACGTTCGGGTGAGTTTCCAGGTATCGATCGAGATCCTGTGCGGTTTCCTGGTGCCGCGCGATGAGCCATGCGGCACGCGTGGCACCAACCTTCCTTCGTTCGACGACCGCAAGATGTTGGGGTACGCGGAGTCCACGCACCGTAAAAGCGTGTGCCACCAGCCACGCGCGTCGCACCCTGATCGGGAGCACAAACCGAGGTTCCTTGACCACCAGCCCGGCGGTGTAGCGCGCGTCGGCAACCTGAACCACCGTCACCCAGCCGTTTCGTGATTGCTTGAGCAGGCGCGCATCGCGCAACCGTTTGGCCTCCTCGTGCGCCCGCAACGCTGCAAGAAGCTCGCCCGTAGACCAGTCCCGGCGTTTGCGCACGGCAAGGCCGTCGACCTGCTCCGAAGTGAACGCGGAGCTTTGTTTCAAGCACCGCTTGGTTCTGCTGCGCAGCCGACTTGTCTCTATCCGTTGCGCGAGACGCGCTATCCTGCGCTGCGGTATCGCGGGTCCGGCGGCTGCTGCATTATACCCGGCGAGCATCGCGTCCAGTCCGGCTGCGTCCGTTGCCAGGCTGAGGGAGTGGTAGAGCTTGGCGAGATCCCGCGCTCTCCGTCTCACGCAGAACAGGCGGAATGGTCGAACCGCATGGAGATCTATCAGGAACAGCTCGGCACTGCCTGAATCGTTGCGCCGCACAAGAATGTTCCCTGGATGAAAATCCGGGTGCGAAAGACCGGCGTTGTGAATCTGAGCCAGGAGCGCGCCGACATCGCTCATCGTCTGCGTCCGTTGAGCAGGCGGCGATGTCGCCAAATGGTCACGGATATGGTGGCCCAGCCCGAGGGCATCGCCGATACGCCGCTCGATAAGACACGCCTGTCTCAGCAGACCGAAACGGCGATTCTCGCCCCAGGCGAACACCTCGGGCACGGAGATCATGGCATCGCGGCACAGTTGTTCGCCACGGGATTCCGCCGCCGCTTTGGAGCGCTTGAAAACGTACTTCATCAGGTTGCCGATCCCGCGCACCCGGTACTGTTTGATGATCATGTCCGGCAGAAGAGGAAGCGTGTATACGGACCTGACAGGATTGTCCTTGATCACGTGAGCGCCGGTGCGATTGTGTATCTCTGATGTTTGAAGCGCGGACAGCACGATATCGCGCGCCGGGCCGTTGTAGACGGTCCAGCACCACTCGCCCAGGTTGATCCTTTCGTGTTCTCGTTGCTGCATCTGCTGGCGATCTCGATGAGCGATCCCTCGTTTACGACCGCTCTCGCGCTTTCTCCGCCGCGCGCAGCAGCAGTGCGGAGGAGGAGTGCTCTTTTGCGTCGCCGACGATGGCTATGCGTCCACCGTACCGGAGCACCGTCTCGCGTTCCGGCAGGTTCTCGACAGAGTAGTCGGTTCCCTTCGCATGGACATCCGGCCGGAGGTAGTCGAGCATGACGTCGGCGGAAGGCTCGGAGAAGAAGGTAACGTAGTCCACACACTCGAACGCGGCCATGATCTCAGCCCGTTCGTCCTCGGGCGCGAGCGGTCCGCTCGTTCGCTTGAACTTCCGTACCGACTCGTCGTCGTTCAGCGCAACGATGAGCACATCGCCCTCGGCCTTTGCGCCGCGCAGACACCGCACGTGCCCGACATGTATCAGGTCGAAACAGCCGTTGGTAAGCACGACCGTCTTCCCGTCCTTGTGCAACCGCTTGATGATAGGCTTAAGCTTTCTGTACTCTTTGATTATCTCGCTCACCGTCTACCCCACCAGTTCTCTGTATTACAGCCCTTGCGTATCGCGCCTCGGATGTTCAGAGCAAGAGGGACGAACTCCATTGCGGCGCTCGACCCGCCCGGTACAGCGCGTCCGACAGCGCCCATTTGATCCGGTAAATGCCCTTGAGGAACGGCGCATGCCAGTACGTCCGGACCCTTCCATCGGAGTCCGCCTCCGCGTACCCTTTCAGAAGCCGCAGCATATCGGTCCGCGTAATACGCACGCCCGATCGGGCCGCTTTTGCCGCTGACCGTTTCAACCGGAGCAAATTCATCATCCTGAGCGTACGCGGCACCGATCGACACCACCTCGCCTTATCGAGATCTATGAGAAAAACCTGTGGTCGTTCATTGTGCCGCACCAGCAGGTTCTTTAACTGGAGGTCGCCGTGGTACAATCCGGCATCGTGCGCGGCGCGCACGACACGGCCGACCTCACGTAGTACCGCTCGTCTGCGCTCGAGAGAGACGGTGTCGGGACGTTCCGCCGCCGAAGCGAGATAGCTCTGCAGATCAGAGGTTCCACCCAGTTCCTTCGTATACACGGTGCCGCGATAGAGCGGGCCGAGCACCGTTGTTCGGGCCGCCGCGACGACCTCCGCGGTGGGAACAGCGCGTTCGAGCGCTCTCTGGGTCGCCGCCAGTTCGCGGAACGGTCGGCACCTGCCACAGAAGACGTCCGGGATGAGCCGCCCGATGAGCCCGCCCCGTCTGGCACGTCGCACCAGGACGCGCGAATCGTCGAGGAGCAGATCGGGTACGGCACCGATGGGCCCACGCCCTTGGTGCGCTGTCGGTTCCAATTGGCTCCCGTTCTCGCCGAGCCCAAGCAGGTCCAATCGATTCGCCAGATCGTCCCGCACAAGCGCTACGGTGCGCCCCTGCCGTACTTTTCTGAAAGAGTGAGGTATCCTCATCGGAACGCATGTACGCCCCACCGCCCCAGCCGTCACCAATCGAATCGCGCCTGATCATAGCACATCCCCGCGGTCGCTTCAAAGAAGAAGCGGCGATGGAGGTTGATTTTTTCTCAAAACGGTGGTAGAGTAGCGTCCACTTTCAGGGGGGTCGACATATTTCGGCAGGACTAAGAGGTGAGAAATAATGCTTCTCTACGCGTATGGTCGAGCCGCGTCCTGCGCTGCATAGTGTTCTGAAACTGACTGATAATAGGTGCGTTATCGCCGAAAGGAGGCATGCATGGCACGCGAATATACGAAGATACTGTTGGATGAGAGCGAGATACCAGCGCAATGGTACAACATCCTGACGGACCTGCCGCAACCGCTCGAGCCACCGTTGCATCCCGGGACTCGCGAGCCGATTAAACCTGAGGACCTGCTGCCGCTGTTTCCGATGGGGCTGATCGAGCAAGAGGCGAGCCAGGAGCGGTGGATAGACATCCCCGGCGAAGTACTTGATGTGTACAAGTTGTGGCGACCGACACCGCTCATTCGAGCGCGTCGGCTGGAAAAGAAGCTGGAGACGCCTGCCAAGATATTTTACAAGTACGAGGGGGCGAGTGGGCCGGGAAGCCACAAACCGAACACCGCGGTTGCGCAAGCATATTACAACAAGAAGGAGGGGGTGAAACGGATCACGACCGAGACAGGTGCCGGACAGTGGGGAAGCGCCCTTTCGTTCGCATGCTGTCTGTTCGGTCTGGAGTGCACGGTGTTCATGGTGCGGATAAGCTACGATCAGAAACCGTACCGCCGGTCGCTCATGCAGGTGTGGGGGGCAGAGGTGTTCCCGAGCCCGAGCGAGCAGACGAACGCCGGCAGACAGATACTCGAGAAGGATCCGCAATCGCCGGGAAGTCTCGGTATCGCGATAAGCGAGGCGATCGAGGTGGCTGCAGCGCACGAGGACACGAAGTACTCGCTTGGCAGCGTGCTTAACCACGTGCTGCTTCATCAGACGGTGGTCGGTTTGGAGACAAAGAAGCAGTTCGAGAAGATCGGCGAGTACCCCGATGTGCTGATCGGATGTGTGGGCGGTGGGAGCAATTTCGCCGGATTCTGTTTTCCGTTTGCCGCGGACAAGTTCAAAGGCAAGGACATCCGTATACTGGCGGTGGAACCGGAGGCGTGCCCGACGATAAGCAGAGGGCCGTACCGGTACGATTTTGGCGATACGGCAATGACCACGCCGCTGTTGCGCATGTACACCCTCGGCCACTCGTTCGTGCCGCCGAGCATACACGCAGGCGGGCTCAGGTATCACGGTATGGCGCCGCTGGTGAGCCTGTTGTGCAAAACGGGCGTCATGGAAGTACAAGCGTACCACCAGAACCCGGTGTTTGACGCGGCGATACTCTGGGCGCGAGAGGAAGGGATCGAGCCGGCTCCCGAGACGGCACATGCCTGCAAGGCCGCTATTGACGAGGCGATCCGATGCAGGGAGTCGGGCGAGGAGAAGGTGATCGCGCTCAACTTCAGCGGTCATGGACATTTCGATCTGGGGGCGTACGACGCCTATCTCGCCGGGAAGCTCGAGGATTACGAGTACCCCAAGGAGAAGATCGAGGAGGCGCTCCGGGAGGTACCGCAAGTCGGGACGTGAGACCGCGCCGGGAAGCACGCACCGGCGGCCGGTCGAGGTGTAGCTCGAGACGGTATGTTGGGGAGGAACAGCAAAGGAGGACGCATCATGAGAGAGATCTGGAAAGGGCTCGTGACCGCGGGTGTGCTGGGAGCAGTTCTGGTTGCATGCACGGTCGCGCAGGCGCAAACAGCGCAGCTGGCAGGTCCGACGCGTGGAAGCACGCTTCACCTCTCTTACAGTCCCACGGTCAGGTCTGCCGGTATGGGCAGCGCATCGATCGCGGTTGAAGGACCGGATTCGTTCAATCCGGCAGCGCTCGGCTGGCTGGAGGAGGGGGAGGTTGAGTTCTCCTACGGCAACTATGATTTCCACAGCGGGCCGAATGTGAACTACTACCGGCTGGATCTGACGTACCCGGTGCTCGGCGGCGGTGCGCGAGTGAAATCGTACTATTTTGACTCGAACAGCCGTCTGTCAAAGATGGAGGCGCCGCCGGGAGTGCCGCATGAAGCCAAAATCTGGGGGTACGAGTTCGGGCTCGATTACGGCCGACACATCACCGACCGGATATCGATCGGTGTCGGGGCGTTCCCGCTCGAGGAATCGAATCTGCGACTGTCCGGTGTGGGAAAAGGACGAGGCGAAAGCTTGATCGGGAGCGCGCGGCTCGGCGCTCTGGTGCGTGTGACCGACTACCTCAACCTTGCGACGATGTTCGACCATATCAAGGACAGGTTGAAGGACTCCTACGATGCGGGCGGATCGCCGCACGACAACTACTACGCCAACATATGGACGGTAGGCGGCGCATTGAAGTTGGGCGAAAAGGCGGTGTTCGCCGCCGACTATCGGTGGGGTCGTGTCAACGGCGGCGACGTCCGATTGAACCCAAGAATGCCATGTTTTGGTCTCGAATACAAGCTCACCGACAACTTCGCGGTGCGGGTGGGAGATACCAGAGGACATCTCACCGCCGGCGCCGGGTTGAAGCTGTTCGAGAGGTTCGAGATCAATTACGCGTATGTTGATGGTGCCGGCGAGGATGTCAGGAAGGCGTTCGGTACGGCGACCACGCATCTGGTATCGTTGAGCATGAAGATCTGAGACGCGACCGGATAGTGTGCGCGTCCCAAGCGAGGTATTGAAGGGGCGACCATCGCGGTGGCCGCCCCTCATTTATTGGCGAACGTACCCGACCGCGCCGCACCGGTCACGGGATCTTCCTCGCCAGTATCAGTTGAGCAACCCCTTCATTCTCGTGTACCCGGGATGCTGTAATCGTTCAAGGTCGAGGCGGACCAGATTCAGGGCAAGAACGCAGTAGTCGAAGAGATCGGCCAGCTTCTTGAACAGAGGTGCTAGCTTCTCGTACTGTCCGCAGGTGAACTGCGACACAATATAGTACGATTCTTTGCCGGTTTCTATATAATCGACGAAACTGTCGAGCCGGATCGATCGGCTGCGTCGTTTCAAGCTTTCCGGAAACAGCCCCGTGAAGAACAGCGTGTAGTCGCCGATGTGTTTGCGTATCTCGCGTTCTCTGTCGAAGCTCGCGCCGCTTATGACCGGGTTGGACTCGAGGAGCATCTCACCGACATCTTCGAGCCGTTTCCCTCGGACGTTGCGTACCCGGTAGACGTTGTCAACGTGCGTGAACCGCACGAGCAGGTCACCCAGATAGGAGGCGATGTCCGATTCGCACAAGCCCACCCGCTCGAACAGGTTACGTTCGGCCAGGCTGAGGAAAAGGCGCGAAAGAGGATGTCTATAGCGAAGCTCGAACGTCATGACACACCACCCGCGAGAAAGGATAAGCCGCTTACACGTTGCGGGCGTATTGTATCGCGAACGAACCGGCCGGGTCAAATTCGGCCGGCGTGAAGGGGTCTTAGTCGTCGGACAATCCGGACCGTCACGGACTTGTTGACAAGGCTGCGGACGTGGATGCATAGTGTTACGCGGACCGCCTGGGACAGTCGGGGAAAGTGCTGTATGTACAGGCGGACCGTCCATACTGCATCAGGGATTTTCTGCGCGCGCAGTCATCGCACGGTGGTTTTATGGCTGACCGGACATCTGTTTTGTCGCGCTCTTCTCGTGCATAGCCTGGGTTAGCACCGTTGTTCGGGGGCCATGGTGTGACCTCTCGGGTAACGGAAGGAGGAACGGTAATGGGACACGATCGGTTTGTGCCGCGTCTGATCGCGGTGCACGTGTGCGCAATCACGGTCCTGTTCTTCGCAAGTTCGGCATGTGGTTTAGGGAACCAGTTTTCAGTGGTGACCGGGGCCACCGGTCAGCCGGGCACAGCGGTGAACGTCGGCAGCGACGGCGCTGACATTTATGCCGGTGCAGCGGGGAACAATGTGGTGCGCATCCCGAAAGCGGCACTCGGTTTGCAGGCGGGCGACGAGGTGGACGCATTCACCATTTACGATCCGGCGTTGCCGAACTGGAACGACCCGATAATATTCTATTTCTGTGTGGACATCAACGCGGTCGGGATACCCGGCGCATCGCCTGATGTCGCTTCGGAGGCGGCGCTGGCCGATGCGTCCGGCGACATTTTTGTGGCGATGTGGTGGGCGGGCGGCAACCGGCAAGTGTACGATGAGTCGTTCATGGGGCTCGTCGGTGCCCCCACGCCGGACGACCAGGAAGCGTTGGATCTTGACGCAGCGCCCATAGCGTATACCCCCGAGGGTTTTCTCCCGTTCGGCTCCGTTGTGTTCTCTCTCGCGGCAGGTTCACCCTCCCTGGGTCAACCGCCCGCGTTTGCCGGTCCCGGCGACATTCTGTTCAACGACGGTTGGGGCGGTTTCGCGGTATTCATCTCCGGCGCTGATCTTGGCTTGCAACCCGAAGACGATCTCGACGCTCTGTTCATCGACGTTTCCGGCCTCCCCTGTTTCTCGGTAGCGCCGGGAGGCAGCGGCTTGTACCTTCCGGGCGACGTGTTGGTCCCTGACAACATGCTGGGGGGCGACCCCGACGTTCTGGCGGACGTGCTTCTTTCGGGAGCCTCATTCGGCCTGGCTGCGACCGATAATCTGAACGCGCTCGATGCGGACTACTACATCCCGCCTACTCCCGACGATCCGGAAACGGTGGATACCGACATGGACACGCTGCCGGATTACTGGGAGGAACGGGAAAAGCTGGATCCGTACGACGACGGGTCCACCAACCCTGCTATGGGCGCCGAGGGAGATCCGGACGGCGACGGGTTGAATAACAAGGGCGAGTACGACAGGGGCACCGACCCAAACAATCCGGACAGCGACGGTGACGGCATGCCGGACGGTTGGGAAGTCGACAACGGGCTCGATCCCGCCGCCGACGGGTTGGGAGATCCCGTCAACGGTGCCGCAGGCGACCCGGACGCGGACGGGTTGTCGAACCTCGACGAGTACACGATAGGTACCCGCGCCGACAACCCGGATAGCGACGGCGACGGTTTCACTGACGGCGAGGAAGTTGACCGTGGCTGGGACCCGACCGACCCTGACATTCCTATAGTGCCGGCAACCAGGCCGTGGGTTGTCGCGATTACAGTTATCGTGCTGGCGGCGATGGTCCTGACGCGGCGGATCCGCCTCGCGTAACGCCGCGTACCCGCCTGTTTGGCTTTCCTATCCACGCGTGTACGTCCAGATTACCAGGGCCGACGGATGCTCTCGCGCTTCGTCCCGCGCACCGGCGGCCACACCCAAAAAGTCCTTGACAATACTACGGAATCGGGTGTATACTACAGGCCGTAACCACCCGGAGAAGCCACGGGGGATGAGTGTACGCACGGGGGACAATACCTCTTATCCAAAGCCGGGTTCCACTGTGCTCATTCCTTGAGGGGGTGATCTCTCAGGATTTTCTTGTATAACATTTTTCCTGTAGCTTGTTTTGTCTTCAGAGTTGGGGGGAGAATCCCGTACGGGGCTGCGGCTTAGGGCTGCGGTGAACTGGAGGAGAACACGTTAATGAAGCATAAGATATCTGTATCGCGATCCCTCATGCTGCCCTTGGGCGTGCTCGCGATGGTCTTATTCGCGGGTACGGCGTGGGGCCAATTGGGGATCAACTTCTCAGTGTTGACGGGCGCACAGGGCTTGCCCGGTACCGGCGTGAACGGCGCAAGCGGCGACGGTGCTCACATCTATGTTGGCGGTGGAAACAACAACGTGATCCGCATTCCGCTCAGCGCGCTCGGTCTCGTGCCGGGCGACGAGGTGGATGCAATCAGCATTCCGTACCCAGGCGTCACACCGACCATAGACGAAGTTCTTTTCGGCGGTACTCCGGGGTTCATCTTCTTTTCCGTGGACGCGAACGCGGTGGGTATGATGCCAATCGCTCCACCGGATGTGTTTACAGAAGCGTTAGTGCCGGAGGCGGCTGGCGACGTATTCTTGGCGCAACCGTTTGTGGTGGCTCCGTGGAATACGCAGGCGTACGATGAGGTCGTCATAGGGCTGGATCAGAGCCCTGTCCCTGTGGACGACCAGGACGCCCTTGACCTCATTGCGCCGATCCTGACGTATCCCCTCCCGCTAGGGGCGGTGGCGTTTTCGCTGGCGGCGGGTTCCCCGTCGCTTGGCCCGGGTATCACCGAGGACGACATTCTCGTTACGGACGGTGCCGGCGGTTTCTTGGTTATCGCGACGGGTGCCGCGTTGGGCATACCGCCTGGTGACGATCTGGACGCCCTGTTTGTTGACGCGGCGCTCGCACCGCTCTTCTCGGTCAGAGGGGGCAGCGGCGTCCTGTTTCCTGGCGATATCTATTTGCCCAACGGCGTACTCGATGACGGGAGCGACGGTCTGGCGGACCTGTTGGTCGCTGCCTGGCAGCTCGGTCTCTACGATCCCATGTCGGGTCCAGCGCCGTGGGATAACCTGAACGCGCTTGATGCGTTGATGGATGTGTTGGGTCTTCCGCCGGACCCGGACGAGGTGGACACGGACGGGGATGAGTTGCCGGACTATTGGGAAGAGCGGGAAAAGCTCGATCCGAACGATGACGGTTCCGTCGATCCGGATATGGGCGGCGACGGCGATCCGGACGAGGATGGTTATACGAACAAGGAGGAGTACGACAACGATACAGACCCGTGGGAGTTTGATGCGGGCGGGTTGCCGGTCATGCAACCGTGGCCGGTCACCATTGTCGTTGCCCTTGTAGTCATCGCCTTCGCGGCGGTCACGCTGACGTACAGGAGACGCCTCGCGTAATCCTGCAGGACAACGTCGGAGTTCGTTGAGTAAATAGGGAAAGCGCCGCGGGTCTTAAAAGAGACCTGCGGCGCTATTGTTTTTTCGGCCTCGTAGTAGAGACGTCCCGGCGGGACGTCTCCGGCCGAGCGGGAGCTCGGCCCTCCCGCGCAATTCGTGCGGGGTGGGGCGGAGCAAGCCGCGTCCGCCGCATCGGTTTCTTGCTTTGGTATGGGAAGTGCCGTACAATGGTGGTATCATGCCGGAGTTGAAGAGCGAGCTATCCTGGTCGGTATCGCGGGCGAAGTTGTTGCAGGAGTGTGCACGCCGCTACTACTACCATTATTACCTGTCGTGGGAAGGGTGGAAACCTGAGGCGGCGCCTGCGCGCAGGAAAGCGTACACACTGAAGCTCATGGTCAATCTGGATATGCTTGCCGGTCAGATTGTGCATGACGTGATCCGCGAGATATTCGACCGTCAGCGCGAAGGGCTGAGCACGGTCACGTGTGAGCGAGCCAGGAAACTCGCCCGGACACGGCTTCGTGACGCGTGGCGACAATCGAAAGAGCACCTGTGGCAGCGCAGCCCGAAACGGTTCGCAAACCTTTTTGAACATTACTACGAGCAGGAGGTGCCCCGGTCACGGCTTGATTCGATCGGGGAGAAGGTCGACACGTGTATCACCAACCTGTTCGGTTCGGAGACTTTCAAGGCTATACAGCGTGCCGGCGTGAAGCGATGGCTCGCCATCGACCAATTGGACTTTTTCGAGTTTGCCGGCGTGAAGATATATGCGGTGCCGGACTTCGCGCTGCGCGACGGCCAGACGGTACGGATATACGACTGGAAGACCGGCAAACCCGACGCCAATGTTGAACGGCAGTTGACGTGTTACGCGCTGTTCGCGAACAAACGGTGGCAGGTGCCGCTTGATCGGACGGTTCCGTTGGCGGTGTACCTCCGGGCCGGGCAGGCCGAGCAGATTGATGTGACGGAGGAACGTGCCGCAGGGCTGAAAGACTACATCCGCACGACGCTGTTTGAGATGATGCGGTTGTTGCGCAGCGTCGAGCACAACGTGCCGCGCGGAAGTGATGCGTTCGCGCCGACCGACGACCCGGCACGATGTACGCGATGCTTTTTTCAGGAGCTGTGCGAGTCGGAGCCGGACAAGAAGGAGGCCGATCGGACGCTATTCGATTGATCGGTACGGCTGTGGGATGTCATTGTACTAGTGGAACGAGGTACCTGAGATGCCGGCAGGAATGAGCCCCTGCGAAGGGGCGGTTGATACCGCGCTCATGCTCCGTGTCCGGTGGGGCGACGAGTATGCGTTTGCAGAGTTGTATCGTCGCTATTATCGGCAGGTTATGAGTTTTTTCCACGGGATGAGCGGTGACGCGCAGCTCTCCGAAGACCTGTGCCAGGAGACGTTCCTACGCATATGGAAGCTGCGGCAGCGCTATACTGCGTCCGGATCGTTTCCGGCCTACGTGTTTGCGTTCGCGCGCAACGTCTGGCTCGAACAGTGCAGGGAAACGAGAAAACGTCTGCATGTCGAGCTGTCGCCGGACGTCGCTGAGGTGATCGAGCTTGCTCCAGCAAGCCGCGCGACACACCCTGATGTCGCGGCGGAGCGGTCGGAACTGGCGCAGTATATCTTTGAGGCGCTGGGTGAACTGCCGGTCGAGCAGAGGATGGCGTTCGTGATGCGTACTATCGGCGGTTTGTCGATTAGCGACATCGCCTCCGCAATGCAGTGTCCGCCCAACACGGTCAGGTCGCGCAAGGTATTGGCGATAAACAAGTTACGAGAATCGTTGAAAGGATTGCTGGTATTATAAGATGAATCATCGTGAAGAGGGTGAGAGACGTATGGACTGTCGCGATATTCAGGCTGATTTTATCCGTTACCTTGACGACGACCTCTCCGAGGAGGAGGGGCTGCGGGTCGAGCTGCACATTGCTGAGTGTTACCGTTGCAGAGAGCAGCTCGACGAGCTCGGGAGATTGCTCGAGGCGTGCCGCGACGTGATAGAACATCCGTGTCCTGTGGACCGGTTCGACGAGCTCAGGCAACGGCTGCCATCGGTTGACCCGCCGTACACGCCTGTGCCACGCAGGCCTGAACTGCGACGACGGGAACTGATCCGCAAGCTGGCGGTCGCGGCGGTTATCGTAGCGGCGCTCGCCGCATCACCGCTCCTTGTAAAGGGAGCCAGACTGTTGTTCTCGCCCGTTCAGAACACCGCGACGCTCGGGAACGGTACCGGTGTGGCGGTCCCGTTCAGGGTGCCCTTCCTCGAGGAGAAGCTGAGGTTACAGGAGGAGGTTGCTGAGTGGTCAATCACCGGCTCGAGCGAGAGGGATGAACGTCCTTCGCGGTCAGCCCGTGACTAGTGGGCTATGACACTTGATGTGATGATCTGCGTGTTGTGACACAACCTTGTCGGGAGATGTTTCTGTCGCCCCCGTTCGGGGGCTCGTGGTTGGAGGTGGCGGCGACCCAGGGCTCGCTTCGCGTCGCCCTGGGCTACATTCTGTCGCCTCCTTCGGAGGCTGGTAGGAGGTGACATTGTTAGGTATGAGTGAGCGTCGGTCATCGTTGATGCCAGCGCAAAGCTTAGCGGCATCTACCCAGGAAACACGAGTGTCACGAACCACCAGATTGGCGCGGCACGCTCTCGACTATTCGGCCGGGCGTGGTCCGGGCGTCGGCGGAGGAGCGTCCGGCTCTGATGGCTCCCCAGGCGGCTGTTTTCCTTCCCACTGTCTTCCGTGAGGCATTGTCCTGTGCCGCCGTCGGATATGCTCGATGTGTCTGCGCAAGTCCCCTTCAAACCGCGTCTTGAAAAGCTCGCGCTTCGCCTGCTGCCGAACCGTTAATCCGCTGCGCATACGTCGTTCATAGTCGCGCATCAGTTTTCGGTGTCTTTCGTCAAGCTGCTCGATTCTCCGGAGCTGTTTCGCGATCGCCGCGTCCTTCGTGTCGGGATCGTCGAGGAGCTTTTTCAGCTCCTCCAGCGCTTGCTCTCGCTGTTTCTTGATTTTACCGCCGTGCGCTTTGAGCTCACGTCCGAGCTTGAGCGCCGCCAGGGTTTGCTCCTCGCTGAGGCCGACCTCCTTCATCATGCGCCACGCCCGCACCACCTCTATAAGCTCGGCGAGCTCCTCTTTGTTCTTGTGCGCGCCGTCACGAAACCGTTTCGCGAACTCTTGAAACCGTTCGAGTCCCGGTGGTGGCCCGTGTCGCCATACTGGCGCGTCGGTCGGTTCCGGCTCAGGGCGCTGTTGCGCGCAAGCTTCTCGTGTAAGCCCGAGCGTACACAGGAATGCCAGTGCGGTTATCAGGCAGGTTATCAGGAGTCGATCGTGGTGTCTCATCGGATGATTATCCCTCCTTCGCCATATCGAGAAGAACCGTTCTGAATTCCGTTCGTTCGGCGTTCGACAACGTCTCGACCATCTCCTCAATACCGTTCGATTGACCGACAAGCGGGGCCGTCACAGCGCCGGACGATGTCTGGTACTGAATATCCTCGAGGGCGGGCAACAGCACGGTTTCGTCAAACACTGAGAGCGTCTCGGTGGACTCGTCGCTGAGGAGCGTGTCCAGGAACGCAACCTCCACCAGCATGCTCCTGTCGATCGCGTCCGGTTCAGAGCGGTTCGCGGAAAAAACGGTCCAGCCCGCGACGCCCAGCACGACGGCACAACATGCGGCGAGCGCCGTCACCCATCGTCGTCGGAGCGGTACGACGGTGCGGGGCACTTTGACGCCCGCCCTGATTCGCCGCATCGTGGCCGACCGGAACTCGTCCGACGGCTCGACCGTCGCGACGCTGCGCACCGACTGAATGAGACGAGACAGATCGTGCATGTGCCGGCGGCATTCGGGACAGCCCGCGAGATGGTTCTCGATCCTCGCGCGCATCCGCGACGCCAGTTCGTCATCAATGTATGCCGATAGTTGTTTCCTCGCCAGGCGACATCTCATAGACGGTCACCCCGCTCTCCTGTAGTTTCACCCGAATAGGTCGCCGTCTCCACGTGCGACGAGCACCTCTTTCAAATGGTCTCTGGCACGCGACAAACGCGATTTCACGGTACCTTTTCTGCATCGCATGACCTTGGCGATCTCCTCGTACGTCATCCCCTCGAAGTCGCGCAGGAGGATAATACTGCGGTGCACGTCCGACAGCTCGAACAACGCCTTCCGCACACGCTCAGCACGTTCGTCCTGGCGCAGCGCCTCGTCCGGACCCGGATTGTGGCTGGGCACCAGTTCCACCGCCTGCATTTCCTCCTCAAAGACGGTTGCGACATGAACATCCCGTCTACGTCGGCGCTCGTCTCTGAGCAGGTTCAACGACAGGTTCTTGGCAATCGTGAGCAGCCACGTCGAGAACTTCGCTCGAGGCTGGAACCTGCGGATTGCGCGGAAGGCTCTCATGAACGTCTCCTGCGCGATGTCCTCAGCATCCTCCCTGTTCCCGAGCAGCCGATAACAGAAGCCGACGACGAGCGATTGGTATCGCTCGACCAGTTCGCCGAACGCGTTCACGTCACCGGTCTTGCTTCTGCGGACAAGATCGCTGTCCTCATCTGTCCTTGGCATACAGGGACCTTCCTTGTTGGGTCGCCCTGTCAATAGGTCTAACACCATACTAGGGGGCGAGGTTCCCGGTCGGATTGTAGCACAGGGCGCTGCGGAACGCCAAAGGTGGTCACCGCCAGTGCGCCGTCCGCACGCCGCTCTATTGAAAAGTGACGGCCGATCGGATAAAGTTAGGCATGAAGCGAAACCGATTTAGCGGCAGGCGACTAGCGGGCTGTGACATTTGATTTGATGGCTTGCATGTTATGGCGGTATCGTGAAAACATGGAGCGTCTCTGTCGCGCCCTGTTGGGGGCTCGGGGTTGGAGGGTGCGGGTGACCCAGGGCTCGCTTCGCGTCGCCCTGGGCTACATTCTGTCGCCTCCTTGGGAGGCTGGGAGCGCGGTGCGACAGGTGTTCGACGGAGGGCGTTCTCGGCAAATGAGTTGCCGGGCTACCGCTGGGCTATATTCTGTCGTCTCCTTGGGAGGCTGGTCAGAGGTGTTTGCTCGGAGCGAGTTGCTGATCTACCGGTTGTATCAAGGATGACGATTGAGCGTGCGCCTTCGGAGCACGCCTCTAACGTTCAACGTCGTGTATCAAATGTCAGAGTGTGCTAGATTCTGGCGGGGAGACGGCAGGAACTCGGCTGGCTCGTGTGGTGATACAGCGTGAAGAATGTTATCACAATATGCGGCAAGGTAGGCTGGGACAGGATCGATCGGGTGCTGTCCTCGGAGCCGCAGGCACGCTGGATAGTCGTGGCTGAGGCGGAGCTGACGGCACCGCGAGGGTTGACGGACACTTTCGACGTGAGCCTCGCACCGATCGCTCAGTATCGGTCGGAAATCGAGACGTCCGCACGGTCGGCAGGCGAGGAAGCTCTGGAAATCGCCACGTCGATTGGAGACGCGGAGATTGCCGCCGGCGCCAATCTGCGACTCCATCTATTCAGCAAGTGGTTTTCGTCGTGGTGGATCATAGAGCCAGCGCTGCGCGACCATCTAGCGAACCTTGTGGAGTCGGTGCGGCAGGTACGTGCGATCATCAGGAAAGAGAACCCCGACAAGATATACGTGTTCGGCGCGGCTCGTCACCGGATATTCATCCCGTATGTGAACCTGCTGCACCCGGAAGTTGTCCTGGCCGTGGCACGACAGCACCGGATCGAGGCTGTGCAGGTGGAACCTGTCGCCAGAAAGAGGAAAATCTCGACAAGAGTTGTGTTACCCTCGCTCATACGGGTTCTTCTGTGGGCGGGATCCAGAGCGCGATGCATCGTCTATGGTGTGAGCAGGTGGTTCAAGCCGGTCCGCCAGGAAGGCGCGCCCGCCAGGACGATAGTCGTCGTGTCCGACCACCTGAACTGGCGACCGGAAAGCGAGCGGAAAAAGGTATCTCCCGGGAAAAACGATGTCGCACTCGGTCGCGTCCTTGATAGGCTGAACGCGGATGTTTCGAGCCGGGTGGTGTTTGCGGACTTCCTGAGCTTCGCGGGGCTGGGGCTGCGTGCCATCGCGGAAAAAGTGGGGCGATTCGGCCGGATCGACTACAGACCGATCGAGGCGTACGTCGGAAAACAGGTGCTCAAGGATGTATGGATGCACGCTCATCTGTCCCGGTCGAAATGGGAGGAGGTGAAGGATTCGCCCGCATTGAGGACGGCAGCGATGTTCGAGGGTGTGGACCTGTGGGACGCCGCGAGCACGAAGATGACCTTCTTTTTCCTGTTCTGGCTGCCGCTTGCCATCTATTACACTGAGGCGATGGCGTCGTTCATCCGCCGGGAGAAACCGGACGTTGTCGTGCTGGTAGGCGACCAGGGTGTATACGGACGGTGCTTTCTTGCGGCAGCTCAAGCGCTGGGTGTGCCTACTGTGGGTGTCCAGAGCCGGGTCATATCGAAGGATGACAGACAGTACACTCACCGCGCCGGCGCCGTGGCGGCCACCGGCCGGTTCGTGGGCACAACCCTGTGCCCCATCCCTGAAAGAACGGCGGTATTTGGTGAGCTTTCGCGGCAAATTCTTGTCGGTGCAGGAGGGTATCCTGAGGACCGCGTTGTGGTGACCGGTCAACCGTCGCACGATCTTCTCGATGATATGAGAGGGGATGACGCACGGCAGAGAATATGCCACCGGCTGAGCATCCGCCCGGAGGCGACGATCGTTGTGCTGGCGATACAAACGCGGACAGGGCTTGCGCATGACCAGACCGTGAAGTTTGTGAGAAATGTTGTCGAGGCGATACGCGAGTTTCCGGAGCACCGTCTCCTGGTGAAGTTTTACCCGGGCGAGGAGCGTCCGCTGCGCAGGCGTATAGCACGCGAAAAGGGACTGCTTGACGAGATCGTTCTCGCCAAAGCTGTGAACCTGTTTGACCTTCTGCACGCGTGCGATCTGCTCATCACGTCCTGCCCGACGGTTGCGTTGGAAGCGATGCTGTTCGAGAAACCGGTCGTTGCCGTAGAGGCGGTGGGTGCCGGTGAAATGATGTCGTACGCGGAAACCGGTGCGGCCGTCGGTGTTGCCGATCCCGCTCAGCTCATCGAGGCGGTTCGATCCGTCCTGACCGACGAGGCCGTTCGCAGACGGCTCGACGAGGGCAGAACAAGGTTTATCGCCGACTACCTGCACCCGCGTGACGGGAACGCAGCCCGGCGTGTCACCGCACTTGCGCTGGCTGTGGCGGACGAACACGCGCGAAGAGCGGCGGGGAGCACTCAAGGTGAGGATGGGTCGTCGCACGATTAAGAGGGCCGCCGTCGCCGCCGCGCTTCTCGTGCTCCTCGTCGCCGCGGTGGTTGCGGTGCACCGCATGGACTTCAGGTTCCTGGGCGGGCTGAACGTCAGAAGCCTGGCGTATCTGGTCCCGCTCTTCCTGGCGTATCAGGTCGGCGGGATAGCGGCGTACCGGTTGCTGCTCCGTGATGCCGGGTACCGTGTGGGTAGCGTCCGTCTTGCAGCGATCCTGTTGTCCAGCCACTCGTTGGATCTTGCAGGCACGACGCGTACCGGAACGTCAGCACGTCTCAAGTTGCTGCAGCGGATGGGCGGTGTAACCCGGTCGGCGGGCGGGTCAGCCGCCGCCGTTCTTTACGCAGTCGAGTTCGCCATCACCGTCGTAATTGTAGTGCTTGGACTCGGGCTTTTCTTCCCCAGAATGACGTTCCGGACTACGATCTGGCTGGTGGCTGTTCTTGCATTGCTCCTTGCGCTTGCCATAGTCTTCCACGCGTCACGTCGAAGCCGGCCGGGTACGGGCGGTGTCGGGAGGCGGGTAGGCGATTTCGTCGACCAGGTGCGTTACGGTATGCGGCGGACTGCTGCGGCGACGCTCGCGGCGGTCGTCGGGCTGGCGCTCGCCGGACGGCTGATCCTTGCCGTGACCTCTTACCTCGTGCTCGACGATATCGGAAATCCGCTTGGGTTCAAGGCGGTACTGTGCCTGCAATCCTCAGCGATCCTTGTCGGGCTCGTCTCCATGATCCCGCTGGGACTCGGGACGAAAGATCTGGCAACGTTCTTTCTGTATATGCGGCTGGGCCTGCCGCCGGAAGTTGGGGCCGCGATGGCGGCTATCGAACGACTACTGTGGACGGTCGTACCCTTCGTTATTGGGCTAGTATGCGCCGTTTTCACAGGGAGAGGACGGCGGATATTCGGCCGCCGGTAGATTGCGCCCCTATTTCCCCTATTTCCGTCGCCCGTCTCACGGGCTCTCCACGGCGAGTGTTCCACAGGATGCCCGTGCCATTCCGCATTCGGAAGTATTAGGGGTGAGGTTCAACGCGGTATGGCGAGTGTGACGGGGTACTCCTGAGAGCTTACCGCCGCGGCGCAGCTATTCAAGAGCCGCAGGATCTGGTAATCAGGAGAATTGTCCGGGTCGCACATCGGCGATATGTAGTTCGGCTGATCAGGTCGATTGCGGGAAAATGGGCGAGCTGATGAAGAGGTTGGGCGTCCCGGGTGCAGTGTAGGGCGGATCGCGCCGATTAACGTATATCCGCGTCGAACCACCTGAACAGGCCGAGGACACCTTTGGCCTGTTTCAGCATGGTGGCTTTCAACCCACGGTCACGCAGCTTTTGTTTAGCTTCAGAGCGCGAACGTGCGACGACCACCCCGCCGACGAAGGACTTTTCCTCGTCGTCATCGGTACGGATCGCGTGATACTCGAATGTCGGCATGCCGACCGCCTCCTGAACTGTTTCGAGAACTGATTACGCCGTTTCACCTCACGCCACACTAGAGTCGCGAAAACGAGTCCAGAATCTCCTTCGCAACCGAGGTGTCATCCGTATGAACTATGAGCAGATACAATCCCTTTTTAGCCGGGTAGGTTCGAGGTCCCGACACGGGTCGTGACTGGACACCGAGCTGCGTGGTGATACCCATTCGCTCGGCGATCGCGTCGCCGGCTCCCGGTTTGTAGTTCTCGTACTCGATGCTGAGCCGCCCGGTGTCGATGAACTCGAATACGCGCACGAGCGTGCCGCTCACCCGCATCTCCTCCCCGTCGACAGCACCGTTTATCAACGAGGTTGAGCCTCTGTCGGTTACGGTAAAACCGTCCTTCTCGAACTGACCTACGATCGCATCGGAGGAGAGTCGTTTCGGCATGAGAGATTCGAGAACGCCTGAGCGGACGACGGCGACCGCGGCGACGACGGCGATAATCAGCCAGATGAGCTTCTTGAGCACGTTGCCTCACTCCTCAGTTTAATTATACACCAAAGCGAGCACCAATTTCACGAAAATATCGCCGGATTCGCCGCCATCATCGCAAGGTGAACACATGGAGTTCGCCCGAACCGACCAGCTTTTTTGCCAGATCCCGTATCTCTTCTTGCGTCACCGAGCGGACGAGCCGAAGGCGTTCCTCAACGCTGAGTAACGGTCTGCCGCGTATGATGGTCGCGCCAAGGTAGCTGGCGGCAGCATCGTTCACCTCGGCGGCACGTCGGATGTTCGCTTGCATGAATTTTTTGGCCACGTCCAGCTCGTAGTCGGAAACCGGCTCGCGGGTGAGGGTATCGAGCTCGCGTCGCACGAGCTGTTCGACCTCGTCGAGATGTTTCTCCTCGGTACCGGCTGCCACGCCCCAGACCAGTATGTCCGGATACACCGTGTCGTCCACGTGCACGTCGTACACGTACCCTCGCGTCTCACGGATCTGTGTGAAGAGCCGCGAGTTCATCCCGTGGCTCAGGATAGCGTTCAACACGCTCAGGACGTACTCGCTTCGCAGGTCCATCCCTTCCATGCGAACCGCCAGGTAGAGTTGTGCCTGGGCGACACGTTTGTTGATCGTGGTGCGCAAGGTACCATCAAGCAGCGGCATCGGCGGGTGCACCGTACGAGGTACCACCTTGCTCGCCAGACCGCCGAACTGTCGCTCGACCAGCGAACACGCATGTTCGACCGACACGTTCCCTGCGATAACGAGCAGCATGTTGCCAGGGACAAAATACCGTTGGTGCGCTTCACGCAAATCGGCGATGGTCAGCCGCGATACCGATGCGGGACTCCCTTCGCTCGGTCGGCCAAACGCGTGGCCGGGGAAGAGCCGGGCGCCTATTTCCCTCTGGAACACGTAATCCGGGAAATCCTCACGAGCGGCGAGGTCGTGAAGCACGATACGCCGTTCCTTCTCGAGGTCGGCTTCGTCGAGCAGCGGGTTGACAGCGACATCGGCCACTATCTCGAGCACAAGGTCGAAGGCTTCCTCGGGGGCGTACGCCACGACGGAAGTACTGAGATAGTGAGCTGCCGCACCGATAGAGCCGCCGGTAGCCGCTATTTCGCGAGCGATGTCCTCGCTGGACCTTGTGCGGGTCCCCCGGAGCAACATCCTGGCGAGCATGTTGGCAAGGCCGCTGTTCTGCTCGGTCTCGAACGACGCCCCAAACCTGACGTAGAGGTCTACTGCGACGGTGGCGGTGTGCGCTCGCGGGACGATGACTACCTCGAGCCCGTTCGGCAAGGTTTCCCGCCGCATGATCGGTTCCGACTCAGGCACCGCTTCGCCGGCTGCGCCTCTGCACAGGAGGAGCAGCGGTACTGCCACCGCGGCACCTATGAGGAACAGCCCGTTCATCCCGTTCGCTTTCCTTCCTGCCGCGCCGGGCGGTGCCGGCGATGACGAGTCGCCGTTGATAGGTTCACCCTGTCACCTATATGCGTTTGAAGACGAGAAACCGGAGTATCGCCGCCAGTTTTTCAAGACCCCGTGCAGGTTTCACTTCGAGCAGCATGACATCTTTGTCTTCAAAATGGTCCCGCGCGGCATCGGCCATGGATTCGTGGGTCACTGCTCGAATCTTGTTCCTGTACTCCTCCGCGGCCATCGATTCGCCCGCCAGCTCGGTCGATGCGTAGAAGCTCGCTCTGCCCGAGTTGGTTTCAGAATGTATCGCGAACCTGCCGAGCAGCTTTTGCTTGGCGGTATCGAACTCATGAGCCGGAACGGGTTCCCGTTTTATACGATTCATCTCATCGAGTATTATGCGCTCGGCCTCGGCGAGCTTCCCGGGAGGCGTCCCGACAGCGATACCCCATATGCCGATATCGGACAGACCGCTAGCTTCGGTCGGGACCATGTCGGCGAGCGACATGATGAAATCGGTCAGCCCGCGCCGCACTTTGAGCTCCTTGTAAATCCGCGAGTTTCTGCCCGACCCGAGAATTACATCGACCAATCTCATCTCGTGCTTATGTCTGTCTTTCTCGCCGTCTGTAAGCACCCCTATTGCCAGGTATCCCTGGTCCACCAGCGTTTTCAGACGGAGCGCGTGCGGTTTTGTGCGGGGCGGCGGCAGCGTGAACTGTGTTGGAGGCACCTGTTCCGACTCGCGTTCGCCAAACGTGCGACAGACGGTTTGAAGGGCGGATTCGGTATCTACACCCCCAACAATAACCACGAACATGTTGTTCGGCACGTAGTAGGCGCCGTAAAATGCCTTTATCGCGTCGAACCGTATCCTGCTCAGCGACTTGCGCGTACCCGGGATCGGCATGGCGAGCGAGGTGTTCGGAAGAAACTCTTTCATGGCGGCGTAGTAGGCTATGGCAAGCGGGTTGCTCTTCATCCCCGCCACCTCCCGCGCTATGATTTTTCTTTCGAGTTCCACCTCGTCTTCGCCGAAGCTCGGTTCGCACACGAGCCGGTACAGCCCGTCCCACGCCCGCTCGAACTCCGAGGCCAGCGTGTCGAAGTAGTAGGTGGTGTGTTCGAACGCCGTCATGCCGTTGACGTACCCGCCGGTAGCTTCGATCTGTTTGACGGTCGGCGCCGCGCCTTTTTCGCGGAACAGCAGGTGTTCCAGGAAGTGAGATATTCCGTTATTGTTTTTGGTCTCGTACCGGGAGCCGACCTTGACGTATATGCCGCAAAAGACGGTCTCGCTGGTCGATCGCTCGTCGATGATGACTGCGAGACCGTTGTCGAGGAGGTACCGGCTCAGTTTTGAATAGGGTTCATCGGCCATTGTTCTGTAACACAGGATGTTGTCTGCAGGCAGGGCGGCCTGCGGCTCCGCGCCCGCAACGGAAAGAGAAGATGCTGCCGCCATGACGCACAGAGCAGGACCCACTGCGTTGGTGACCTTGCGAATCCAGATCCCGCCTCGCCCGCGCCCGTATTGCAACGTTCTCATACTATGGTGAATGATACGGTTTTCGGGAAGGCATGTCAACGTGGGGCTGGGATTCGGGGACATGGTCTCGGTTCGGGGAGCCATTCTCTGAGTTCGGTTCTAAGCGAGATCGGCGCGGCACGAGTGCGCAATGCCTGGGCACTGGTGGGTCATGACATTTGATTTAATGGGTCGTACGTTTAGGGCATTACCTTGTGGGGAGACATTTTTGTCGCCCCCGTTCGGGGGCTCGTGGTTGGGAGTCGCGGTGACCCAGGGCTCGCTTCGCGTCGCCCAGGGCTAAATTCTGTCGCCTCCTTCGGAGGCTGAGAGCACGCTAGCGCAGGTGTTGCAGTCAAGCGCATTTCCGGCAAATGAGTTGCCGGGCTATGGTTTGTACAGAGGCGTTTCTGTCGCCCCTGCGGGGCTGGGAGGTGGTGACAGTGGCAGCTATGAGTAGAGCTGTGCCGTTCTTGATAGCAGCACAACGTCCAGTGGCACCTACCCACAAGAACGAATGTCACGAGCCACTAGCACGGGCGCTAGAGCGCCGGCGAGATGTACCCGTGGTACCGGCCGAGCCAGTATGCCATCGTGAAATCGAGCCCGGTGTATTCCATTCCCTCGTCTGCGGTGCGCGTGCCCGCCTTGTACGGGTCGGCGACCCACGCGGACCACGATTTTGGTCGGAGATCTATCGGCACCACGGTTCCCGGCGGTGTCGGGGAGCTTTCCGGGGACGGGTCGAACGTGAACCCGACCTCCCGCTCGTATTTCTCGATCGTCGCCTGGTTGAACTTCATATCGAGCGGGAACCGTTCGAGCGTTCGTATAGCTGCCGCGTCGTGACTTGCGTCGTCGGTGAACGCGTGGTAGATGAACGTGGAGAACGGGTTAGCCTCGGGCTTGACGCCGGGCAGGCCGTGGTCGCCCTCCCACGTCCGGCGCAAGCTGGCGCAGTAGAGCGATTTCACGTCGGGATCCGTCTCGTACCGGAGCAGCGGGTAGTAAGCGAGGAAGATGAGCACGTCGTCCGAGTGGTTCACGCCGCCCCTGAACGGGTTTCCCATAGCGCGCGCTTTGACCGCGATCTGCGCGTACCCTTCCTTGTCAACGAGCAGTCGGTACTCGTCCGCGTACCGTTGCTTCCCCGTGACGTGCCCGGCGACCTTGAGAAATTGTAACGCGAGCAGCGCGTTCATCTTTTCGTACGACCTGACGTACTGCGGGTAGTACTTCCCCCAGGTGGTGGGCTTGCCATCGAACCCGACAATTTTCATCCCGTTGTCGATGATATGCGACACGATCGCGTCCACGTTGTCCGCCACCCGCTTTTTTTCGTCGTCGTTCGCTACCAGATCGTAGAAAAGCGCGTAGCCGTACATGACACCGTCGATCTGGTCGCTGCTCACGTCGCCGCGCCAGCGGTAGTTCCCGTCCGCGCTCAGCCGCCACAGGCCATCGTCGTGCCACGGCATGTCCACAGGCATGGCCGCACGCGCCACGAGACCTTCCTTACCCGTGACCTTGAGCAGCAGGTCCAGCGCACCGAACGCGTCCTGCGCTGCCTGTCTCGCCGCTTCGTCGTTGGTCGCAGCGTACCGCAACGACGCCGTCCCGAGGTATATGCCGGTCATATAGGCGTTATCCGGCATGTTGTACGACACGAACGGGATGTCCTCGGTGGGGACGCGCCGCTTCGGCGGCACCTGACCGTCGAATATGAACCGTTCCTGCATGTCCTTCTCGAACAGCGCCGCTTTCTCTGCCAGTGTCAGATTGTCCGCCGCCGCTACGCGCGAGCACGGCACGACGAGCAGAACCAGCCACACGACAGCAAACCTCCATCCTATCTTATTCATCACCAATTCACTCCAGTTTTGACACCTGCCTTTTGGCGTCGTGGTCAGCGCCCCTGGTACATGGGAGCGGAACAAAGCATAGAGTAGTCGTGGCATGGGCATCTTGCCCATGAATCACGGGCTGGAAGCCCGTGCCACCTTGAACTGCACGTACCGTACTATAGAGCGCGGGCCGGTTTCAAGGCGCGCGATCCGTCGGATGTTCGGCGCCGATGAAACGGACGCGCACAGGGCACGATTTGTCACCTCATTGTCACAACTATTTGGTATGGAAAGTGATAAAATGCTATGAGTTTTGCTCAATTCCGAAAAAATCTCTTGACAAAAAGCGTCGGAAGCGCTATAATATTACCAGATTTTGGCCCCATATTTGAACCGTACCACGGTTGGTGCGACCGCGCTCGGGCCGGTTGCATCATGAGGAGGGAGAGCGCACCGGTTCCTATCTTCCGAATATCGCTGCAGAGACATTTCATTCCCGGAGATCTCACGGACGTGCCGTGACGTTCTAAACGGTACGGCCGTTTCAGAAGGATCGTGGCGCATTTCTATAGTATCCGTTCCTATGAGGCGGGCACGAAGTGGTGCTCGGAAAGGGGGCGATCGCAGATGGAACGGGAGAGATTCAGACGTCATGGGGTTCTGTGCGGGAGCATAGGTTTTGCGGTGCTCTTCTGGCTTTCATTTCCGCCGATTGTGGGAGCGCAAATTGTGGGTTCAGTGGACACGCCAGGTTGGGCAAAGGGTGTGGTGGTCGAGGCCGGTTACGCGTATCTCGCGGACAGCGATAGTGGCTTGACCATCGTGGACGTGTCGGATCCGGCTGATCCGCAGGTGGTCACCACAGTTGACACACCGGGTACTGCGTATGGTATCGACATTGCAGGCGGAATCGCCTATGTCGCCGACTATGGGGGCGGGCTGCGTCTCTTCGATGTGTCGAATCCGACCGTGCCAAGTGCGCTTGGCTCTATCGACACCCCGGGAGACGCGCGGAAGGTCGTCGTGTCGGGTACCACGGCGTTCGTTGCAGACGATGCGGCCGGTCTGACCGTGGTGGATGTGAGCTCCAGCTCGAGCCCGTCGGTGCTCACGTCGTTTTCTGTTTACGGAATGGCTCTCGATGTTGACGTTTCGGGTACCGTGGCAGCGGTGAGCACAGGATGGTCGGTGACAGGTGGAAGTCGAGGGGGTCTGGAGATAATAGACGTGACCGACCCGGCTGACCCAGCGCTGTTAGGACGCATTGACCTGCCTGCAATTGGACTTGGCGGTGCAGTCACGATTGAGGGACCGACAGCATACGCAATCCGGGCTGGCTTCCAATGGATCCCGACGACCGAGCATTTCACCGGGGTAGACGTAATAGACATCAGCAACCCGAGTGAGCCGCAGCTTCTCGGCGGGACAGCGCTGCATCGTCCGACAGACACGTATGCGCATGCATACGGGGTCTGTATTTCGGGCACGCGAGCGATTTGTGGAACCGGCGACGGCGGGCTTAATTTTGTTGACGTGGAAAACTCGGCCCATCCGTTCTACCTGGGATACATTCCGATGACCGCCGAGGACGTTGTCATGGACGGCGATTACTTCTACGTTGCGGCTCGGGAGTATGGCCTGTTTGTGGTAGACAGCGCGGCGATACCCGAAGTCCCATTTCCGACGGGTTGTGTGTGGCGCTTGATTCTCGTCTTGTCGGTGGCATCCAGCGGGGTCGCCCTTTCCAGAAGGACACGCCGTGCTGGAGGCTAGTGGGCTGTGACGTTTAGTTTAATGATGATCTGGAAGTTGTGGCACTACCTCGTCAGGAGACGTTTCTGTCGCCCCCTGTCGGGGGCTCGTGGTAGGGCGTGTCGGTGACCCAGGGCTCGCTCCGCATCGCCCTGGGCTACATTCTGTCGCCCCTGCGGGGGCTAGTGCAACATCGGCGCTGAAATCTGCCATGTGTCTGTAGGGGCGACCCGCCGGGTCGCCCCTACTGCCGATAGGGAGCTACGACCAAGATCGCGCGGCGGTGGGACGAGCCAGGATATCCGTCTTGTCGAAGCTGCGCCGGTCCAGCCCGTCAAACTTGCGCCAGCATCAAGCGCGGCAATGGAGCACGGGATGCTCGCTTGCTGATACGGGTGCGCGTTCAGCGGTATCAGCGCAACGTTCAACTCCGCACATCAAATGTCACAAAACACGAGTACCCCTGTCCCTTTTATAGCAGTCCCGCTTATTCTTCGTTCGTCGGGGCGTCATCCCGGCGTGTGCCGTTTCGCATGGTAAAAAGGCTGTTTCGTAAGACCTACCGCGAGACGCGTGTTGACAGCAGTGGACCGGCTGTGCTATGTTTCCGTGGGCAAGTCGCCGATGGTGGTGTGGCGTTCCGAAACGGTGGTGAGGGGCGCGTACGTCCATGAAAGATACCGGATATCGCGATTTTGTCCGGTATCTCGGCCTCGTGACACAAGTAGGCCTGACAATGGTCGTGTGGATAGGAGCCGGGTTTGGGCTCGGCTTTCTGCTGGACCGCAAGCTTGCCACACATGGCCTGTTCCTCGTTATCTGTATCGTTTTGGGCGTCCTGGGAGGATTCTGGTCAGTCTACCGGCTGATCATGAAGATGTAGGGCTTTCCGGTGGATAGTTTCGATCGGTTCCGCAAACGTGTGCTGCTGCATGCGGTAATTGCAGCGGTTGTCATCAGTGCACCTCTTGCGTTGGTGCGCGTTGACTACGGGCTCGGATTCCTTCTCGGCGCAGCTGCCAGCATTGTCAACCTGCACCTGATGGCGGTGCGGACTGCGCGGTTGGTCGCGGCGACGGCACATGCGGCGAAAGGATACGCATTTCAATCGGCAATTTCCCGGTACCTGCTGCTGGCGCTGGCGCTGGTGGTCGCGGCGAAACTCGATGGGGTGAACTTCGTGAGCGCTGCGTGCGGCCTTTTTCTCGCGCAGGCGGTTCTGGTTGGCCACCATCTGCTCACGAGCCGTTCGGCACCGCCGGCACTTGAGGGTGGACCGTGGAAGAAATAGGACAAATACCCACCGTTCAGCTTATCCCTGCGCTCGGCCAGTTCGGCTACCTTAACTACCGCACGCTCATCAACACGTGGATAGTCATCATCGCGTTGATAGTGGTTGCGGCGATAATCCGGAAACGACTGTCGCCGGTACCGGGCAGGCTGCAGGTGCTTGCGGAGATGTTCGTGGGCGGATTTGACCAGCTTGTTGCCGACGCGCTCGAGTTCGACACCGTCGAGAAGAACAGGAGGCTGTTCCACCTGATCGCGGCGGAGTTTTTGTTCCTGGCGTTATGCAACTATATCGGTCTGATACCGGGCTTCGGCGGATCGGAACCGACCGGCGACTATAACACGCCGATGGCGCTGGCGCTGATGGCGTTTGTCCTGTGGACGTACTGGGGGATCAAGGAGAAGAGTTTCTGGGGATATATCAAATCCTTTTTTGAGCCGATATTCGTCATAGCGCCGCTGAACTTCGTCGATCAGTTATCCCGAATGCTGTCGATGTCGTTTCGTCTTTTCGGAAACATCATGGGCGGCGCGGTGATCGTGATAGTTGTGGGCCACTTGCTGAAGCACATTTTCGTGCTTGTTCCGCTGAACGTGTTTTTCGGGTTGTTCGTCGGGACGGTCCAGGCGTTCGTGTTCACGATGCTGACGTTGACGTACATAGCGGTAAGCTGCAAGGATTGATGCTGTGGAGACTGCGGAATTAGTGAAAGCGCTCGCGTACCTTGGTGCGGGCATCGGCATGGGGTTCGGTGCTATCGGTGCGGGTGTCGGTGAAGGGTACGCGGCACATCAGGCGTGCGGCGGGACGTCGAGACAACCGGGCGCGTCGAGCTCGATCCAACGCACCATGCTGATCGGCCAGGCGATGGCGGAGTCGGCGTCGATCTTCGCGCTGGTGACGGCGGTCGTCCTCATCTTTATGATCGACGTATCGCGAGCGGCGCTGAACCAGGGTTTTGCGTACGTAGGTGCCGGTATCGCGGTAGGATTCGGCGCGATAGGAGGCGGTATCGGGTGCGGTTTCCCCGCCGGCAGCGCGTGTGAAGGTGTTGCACGACGGCCGGAAGGGCAGAACGCGATCACGACAATAATGCTGATCGCGCAAGGGGTATCCCAGACCCCATCGGTCTTCGCGTTTGTTGTGGCGTTATTACTGGTGTTTCGTGCGTATGAGGGAGCGGACCCGATCACGATAGCGGCGTTGCTCGGCGCCGGTATAAGTGTCGGGATGGGCGCTATCGGGTGCGGTATCGGCAGCGGGTATGTCGGCGGGGACGCGTCGGCGGGCGTAGGTCGGTGGCCAGGAAGTCGCGGGGCGGTGCTGAGGACGATGCTTGTCGGCCAGGCGGTATCGCAGTCCACGAGCATATACGCGCTGCTTATTGCGATACTGATGATCTTTGTACGGTAACGGGCTGGAGTCAGCGTGCGATGGTGTACGAGAGGAGGGTGAAAGCGTGGAAATCACGGGAGCGGAACTGATACGGGCGGCGGCACTGCTGGGCGCGGGAATCGCGATGGGGTTCGGTGCGATCGGTCCGGGCGTCGGCGAGGGTTACGCGGCGGGCAGAGCGTGCGAAGGAGTAGCCCGGTCGCCTGAGAACGCCGGATTGTTGACGAGGACGATGCTTGTCGGTCAGGCGGTCTCAGAATCGACGGGGATCTACTCGCTCGTGATAGCGCTGCTGCTTATCTTCGTGGTGAGAAGCTGAGAAGCCGGGAACCGGCGACGATTCCGCCGGCGGATTGCGACGGGAAGATAGATCACCTGTGATCAAGATCAACATAACGGCGTTGTTCCAGCTTGTGAGCTTTCTTTTCCTGCTGTTTGTTCTGAAACGGCTGCTTTTCAGGCCTATTCTGGACATTCTCGATGAACGGAAACGGACGCTCGAACGGCAGGCGCGAGCCGCACGGGAATACCGGGCGGAGGCGCGCGAGAGGCGTGACGAGTACCAGCGCGAGATAGCCGCCGCTCGACGACAAGCGCTCCACATACAGGAGGAGGCTGAGGAGGAAGCGCTGGCGCTGCGCGCGAAAACGCTCAGCGAAAAACGTGCGCAGGCCGCGGCGGAGCTTGCGCGGGTGAAGGAACAGCTCGAGCACGAGATAGAGGATCAGGCCGCCGCGGTGCGGGCAGAGGTCGAACCGTTGGGCGCCCTTGTCGTCGAAAAGGTGCTCGGCCGGTAGTTTTGGTGAAGCTGTTGAAGGAGCCAGTGAAGATGGCGGGTTTCTGTGGGAGCGGACGGCTGTGCGGGGTGACACTGGTGCTGTGTCTTGCGGCGCTCTTCGCACTTGGGGTGAGCGAGATCGCTGCAGCCGAAGCAGGAGACGACGTATCGAGCGCTGGAGCCCAACCCGCGACCTCGCCGGTTCGCGCCTTCTTCAACTCGCCTCAATACAGATGGGGTATGACGTGGCTGAACTTTGGTATCATATGCTTTCTGTTCTATCGGTACGCGCGCAAACCGCTGCTGGGGTTCCTCGATAGGCGCGCACAGCAGGTTGCGGAGATGCTTGAACGGTCGACGAAAGCGAAGCAGGAAGCAGAGGCGGGCCTGCGCGATGCGACCCGCCAGCTGGCGGGGGTAGCGCATGAGAAGAGGCGAATCGTCGAGTTGGCGACCGAGGTGGGAGAGAAACAGCGTGTTACGATACGCGAAGACGCGCAACGCGCCGCCGACCGTGTGGAGGAGCAGCTCGCCGCCGATATAGAACGAGCGCGGTATCTGGCGAGGCAGCGTGTGGTCGAGCTGCTCGCGAGCGAGGCGGTCGATGAGGCGGAGCGTCGCATCGTCGGGACGATCACGCAGGAGGATCAGGCTGCGTTGATAGAGCGGTTCATCGAGCAGCTTGACAGGAGCATGGTGAGATGACGCGGACGTCTCTCAGCAAACGGTACGCGACGGCGCTCGCCAAGTGCGTTGAGGACGACGAGATCGAGGCGGTCGCCGGTGAGCTGGTGGGTCTGACGGAGCTATTCAGCGGCCATCCGACGGTGGTCCAGTTCGCGAGCAACAAAGCGGTTGACCGGGAGACGCGCCGGCGGTTTCTCGAATCGATACTGGAGCGCGTTGATCTGATGGCGGTGACGCGTCGGTTTGTGCTTGTTCTGGCCGATCGGGAGCGGGTTGACCTGCTCGAGCAGATCAGCGCGTCGTTCGGCGGGCTGGTAGACAAGCGGCTGAACAGAGCGGAAGCTGTGGTTACAACGGCAGTACCGCTGGGCGACGAGCAGAGAGAACGTCTGCAGTCGCGTCTGTCGGAGCTCACCGGGAAGACGATCCGGCTGCGGGAGCGCCAGGATCCGGCCATCATAGGCGGAGTAGTCGTTCAGCTTGGTACGAGAGCTATAGACGGGAGCGTGAAATCCACCCTTTCGAGGATGCGAGAGGAGCTTGTTGCGGAGGCGTGAGCACAGATGAAAGTAGACGCAACTGAGATCTCCGAAATACTGAAGCAGCAGATCAGCGAGTACGGCGCGGCGGTTGACCTGACGGAGACGGGCACGGTCATCGAAGCGGGTGACGGTATAGCGAGAATATATGGGCTGACCAAAGCGATGGCCGGGGAGCTGCTCGCGTTTCCGGGCGATATCATAGGGCTCGTCCTCAACCTTGAAGAGGATAACGTGGCGGCGGCGATCCTCGGCGATTACGAGAACATAAAGGAAGGGGATCAAGTGAAGTGCACCGGTCGGATCGCCGAGGTACCCGTCGGCGACGCCATGGTGGGTCGGGTTGTGAATGCGCTGGGCCAGCCGATTGACGGGAAAGGGGCCATCGTGACCAAGGAAACGCGACCGGTGGAACGGCTCGCGCCCGGCGTGATAGACAGGCGACCGGTCAAAGAACCGTTACAGACCGGTTTGAAAGCCATAGACTCGATGGTCCCGATAGGTCGAGGTCAGCGCGAGCTGATCATAGGGGACAGACAGACCGGTAAGACCGCGCTGGTGGTTGATACCATACTGAACCAGCGCGACGGTGACGTGAAATGCATTTACGTGGCGATCGGGCAGAAGCGGTCGACGGTTGCACAGGTGGTCAAGACGCTCGAGGAACACGACGCCTTAGCATACACGACGGTGGTTGCGGCGACAGCGAGCGAGCCGGCACCGTTGCTGTACCTTGCACCGTACGCGGGGTGTGCGATAGGGGAGTACTTCCGCGATAACGGCCAGCACGCGCTGGTGCTCTACGACGACCTGTCCAAACATGCGGTGGCGTACCGCCAACTGTCGCTGCTGGTGCGGCGCCCGCCGGGACGTGAAGCGTATCCCGGGGACGTGTTCTACCTGCACTCGCGTCTGCTCGAACGTGCGGCAAAGCTGAATGACGAACTGGGCGGGGGCTCGCTCACGGCGTTGCCGATCATCGAGACGCAGGCAGGCGATATCTCGGCGTACATACCGACGAACGTCATCAGCATAACCGACGGCCAGATATATCTCGAATCCGACCTCTTTTACAGCGGCATACGACCTGCCATCAATGCGGGGCTCAGCGTTTCACGTGTCGGAGGCGCAGCCCAGATCAAGGCGATGAAGAAGGTCGCCGGGACGTTGCGTCTGGAACTTGCGCAGTATCGTGAGCTGGCGGCGTTCTCCCAGTTCGGCAGCGAGCTGGACAAGGCGACGCAAGCGCAGCTTGCACGCGGTGAGCGGTTGACTGAGCTGCTCAAGCAAGATCAGTACCAACCGATGCCGGTTGATAAGCAAGTGCTCAGCATATACGCGGGGGTACACGGTTTTCTCGACGATATACCGGTGGACGCGATTCTGCGTTTTGAGAAGGAGTTCCACCGGTTTGTTGACGCGAAACATCCTGAGATCGGGAAGAAAATCGCCGAGACAAAGGACATTTCGGACGAGCTTGGCAAGAAGATCGATGGGGTACTGAAAGAGTTCAAGAAGGAGTTTTACGTCGAACCGGACCGACCGGTTGGAGCGAAAGAACCCGTTGAGAAGGACAAGGCTTCTGGGGAGAAAACGGCTGAGCGGGACGAGAAGGCCGTGAGGGGCAAGGAGCACGCTGAGGGGCTGAAAGGCGATGCCGACCATTCTTCGGGCGGATGAACGATGGCTACGTTACGCGAGATAAGAAGACGGATCGCCAGCGTGGAGAAGACGCAGCAGATAACGCGGGCGATGCACATGGTAGCTGCCGCCAAATTTCGGAAGAGCCAGGCAGCTATCCTGCTGGCACGACCGTACGCGCGCAAGATGGCGGAGGTGATCGGCTCGCTTGCGTCACGTGCGGAACTCGACCTTCACCCGCTGCTCGCCCGTCGTCTCGGGAAGAGGACGGAAGTAGCGATTGTCACGGCGGATAAGGGGTTGTGCGGCGGGTTCAACAGCAACATTCTCCGCGAAGCGTCGCGGTCGATCGGGCGTATGCGCAGCGAGGGCAAGCAGGTGAGTCTGACGCTGATCGGGAGGAGGTCTCGGGACTATTTTCGCAGGCGCATGGTGAAACCGCGTGCTGTGCATATCGATGTCTTCGAGGACGTCACGTACCATACGGCTTCTCTCATCGTGGATGACATTATACGGCTGTTCAGCGAGGGAGAGACGGACGAGCTCTATTTCATTTACAACGAGTTCAAGAGCGCAGTCCAGCAGGACGTCGTTATGGAACGGCTGCTGCCGTTTAAGCCGATGGAGAAGACGGGACGTCCGCTCATCGACTACCTGTACGAACCGTCCGAACCGGCGGTGCTCGACGACTTGCTGGTAAAGCATATCAAGGTGCAGGTGTACACGATACTGCTGGAGTCGAGCGCGAGCGAACATGCCGCGCGGATGACCGCTATGGATGCAGCGACGAACAATGCTGAGGATATGATAGAGTTCCTGACGTTACGGTACAACCGGGCGCGGCAGGAGACGATAACGAAGGAGCTGATAGACATCGTTGGAGGTGCCGAGGCGCTCCATTAAGCGGGCGCGATACCGGCTGCAGTGAGGGAACATTATGGAGCACGACCAGACCAAATCCGGCAGGGACAACGAGGGGAAAGTGGTACAGGTTATCGGACCGGTAGTTGACGTCCAGTTCCCCTCGGCGAACCTTCCTCCCATTTACAATGCAATACAGATCGATGCAGGCGGCACAGGCGGGGAAAGCGGCGGACCGCTCATTGTGGAGGTGGCTCAGCACCTTGGCGAGAACGCCGTCCGGTGCGTGGCGATGTCTTCGACGGCGGGTCTGGTGCGGGGCGTCCGTGCGGTGGACACCGGCGGCCCGATCACGGTGCCGGTAGGTCCCGGCACGCTCGGCAGGATAATCAACGTGGTGGGGGAACCGGTAGACGAGCTTGGTCCGATAGATGCAAAGGAACGGTATCCTATACATCGTCTGGCGCCGTCGCTGCAGGATATCGACACGAAAACCGAGATGTTCGAGACGGGGCTCAAGGTGGTGGATTTGCTCGAACCGTACGCTCGTGGCGGCAAGACGGGGCTGTTCGGTGGAGCCGGTGTCGGGAAGACCGTCCTGATCATGGAGCTGATACGCAATATCGCGACGGAACACGGCGGCTATTCGGTGTTCGCCGGTGTGGGCGAGCGCACGCGCGAAGGGAACGATCTGTGGCTCGAGATGAAAGAGTCCGGCGTGATCGAGAAGACGGCGCTGATCTACGGTCAGATGACGGAGCCGCCCGGGGCGCGCGCTCGCGTCGGGTTGACCGGTCTGACGGTTGCGGAATATTTTCGCGACGAGGAAGGGCAGGACGTGCTGTTGTTCATTGACAACATTTTCCGGTTCACACAGGCCGGGTCGGAAGTTTCGGCGCTGCTGGGTAGGATGCCGTCCGCGGTCGGGTACCAACCGACGCTTGCCACGGAAATGGGCGAGCTTCAGGAGCGTATCACAAGCACCAAGAGCGGATCGATCACATCGGTTCAAGCGATTTACGTCCCGGCGGACGACCTGACTGACCCGGCACCTGCGACGACGTTCGCGCATCTGGATGCGACGACGGTGCTGTCGCGGCAAATCGTTGAGCTCGGGATCTATCCCGCAGTTGACCCGCTGGATTCGACGTCGAGAATCCTCGATCCACGGATATTGGGCGACGAACACTACCGGGTAGCACGGTCGGTGCAGGAGATACTCCAGCGATACAAGGAGCTGCAGGATATCATCGCCATACTGGGTATCGACGAGCTGTCGGAAGACGACAAACTGATCGTTGCGCGTGCACGCAAGATCCAGCGGTTCCTGTCGCAACCGTTCTTTGTCGCGGAACAGTTTACCGGTATGGCGGGGAAATACGTGCATCTGGAAGACACGATACGCGGTTTCAAGGAGATTGTGGAAGGGAAGCACGACGAGCTGCCTTTGCAGGCGTTCTACATGGTCGGGACGATCGAGGAGGCGGTCGAGAAGGCGAAGACGATATCCGGCGACGAACCGACTGAGGCTGACAAGGAAGCCGAACCCACACCAGCCGGGCGGGAAACGCCACCGGCTCAACCGGAGTAGGGTGGGATGGCTGATGAGACCACAATTGAGATCGAGATTGTTGCGCCCGACAGGAGGCTTCGCACGGCAACGGTTGATTCCGTGACGATTCCGGGCATGGACGGCGATTTCAGCGTGCTGCCGGGGCACACCCCGTTCCTGTCGGCGTTGCGAAACGGTATCATGATCACGCGCTCGGCCGGGAGCGCCACGAACTATGCCATTAACGGCGGCTATGCCGAGGTGCGCGACAACAAGGTCACCATGCTGACGCAGACCGTCGAGGCGGAAGACGAAATTGATGTCGAGCGTGCACGACGCGCGCGCGAACGCGCGGAGCGAAGGTTGCGCGGCGAGGCTGAGCCGGGTGTGGACATCAGACGAGCAGAGCTGGCGTTACACCGGGCGCTCATACGTCTGCAAGCAACCGGGCACCACGAACCATAACACCTCCGTCAAGACCAGCGACCTCACCGAATCCCCCCCGAGTTTCATATCGAATGCGCAGTTGTCTTGACGGTAGGGTGGGGCGGTGGTAGAATCGCGATGCTTCAGTGCCGCCGGTAACGGAACACGCCAACTCAGCACACTAGGGGTACTTGAAGGGAGACGACCGGCCGGGGAGCGCACCGGATATCGCCTCCCGGTCGCAGGTGGAGATGTACGAAAAGTACGTTACATTAATTGTATTTGTGCTCGCTTACCTGCTGTTTGTCCTGGTGCCGCGACGGCGGCCGTTCATCGCGGGTGGTGCGGCGGCGCTGCTTATCTTTCTGGGCGTGGCGGCTCCTCGAGCAGCGTTCCTGGAGTATATCAACTGGAACGTTCTCGGCATTTTCTGGGGCAGCGCGGTGGTGGCCGAGCTGCTGATGGTATCGAAGATGCCGGCGTACGTCGCGGAACGTGTGGTCGGCCGTTGCCGGACGGTTGCGAGCGCGATCCTGGTGGTGTGTATTTTCACGTCGTTTTTGAGCGCGTTCGTGGAGAACGTTGCGGCGGTGTTCATTGTGGCGCCGATCGCGCTGGCGATGGCTGACAAGCTGAAGGTATCGCCGGTACCGTTTCTCGTGGCGTTGGCCATATCGTCAAACCTGCAAGGCACCGCGACGCTGATCGGCGATCCGCCGAGCATGATACTGGCGGGCGCGATGAGAATGACCTTCAACGATTTCTTTTTCTTCATGGGACGACCCGGCATCTTTTTCGCGGTACAGATAGGGGCGGTGGTCTCGTTTGGTGTCCTGTACCTCTTTTTCAGGCGGTACAGACAACCGGCGGAAGCGCTCGTGCAGGAAGAAGTCGAGACGTGGGTGCCGACATGGATGCTCATAACGATGATCATCGCGCTGGCGTGTTCGTCGTTTTTCGACCCTGAGTTCCGGTGGGCGGCGGGGACAATCTGCACCGTATACGGCGTCGGCGGTCTGCTGTGGCATTGGGCGAAGTTTCGTATCGGCACAGTGGCCATGTTCAAGGCGATTGACTGGAAGACGATGCTGTTTCTGGCGGGCGTTTTTATCATTGTTGAATGTCTGACGTCGGTCGGGTGGATAGACACGGTTGCAGCCGCTGTATCGCGTGCGGTGGGATCGCGGTATCTGGCGAGCTTCTGCGTTATTGTCGCGCTCTCGGTACTCTTTTCGGCATTCATAGACAACGTGCCGTACCTGATCGCCACGATCCCGCTGGTACAGCGAGTGGCAGCGGACACCGGCGCGGAACCGCACATGCTGTATACGCTGTTGTTCGGGCTGCTCATCGGGTCGTGTGTGGGAGGGAACATAACGCCTATAGGGGCGTCGGCGAACATCGTTGTTGCGGGCATGCTCGACCAGCGCGGCTATGCTGTGAGCTTCACCCAGTTCGGGAAGATAGGCCTTCCGTTTACCATAGCGGCGACGACGGCCGCCGCGATATTCATCTGGGTTGTGTGGGGCTGACCCCGCACGTACACCCTTTACCGAGCCCCTGTTTCTTGACGGGAGCGGACGGTTCGCCGTATACTCCTGAAGAGGTTGCGCCAATGAGAGCGTGCATATGCCGATGGAGACCAGGACAATGAACAAGAAAGACGTGATCGTCATAGGTGCGGGACCCGGCGGGCTGACGAGCGCGATGATTCTGGCCCACAGAGGGTTCAAAGTCACCGTATTTGAAAAAGCGGAGACCGTCGGCGGCAGAAATGCTGCTATCAGATTGGGCGATTATACCTTCGAGACAGGTCCCACGTTCCTCATGATGAACTTCATACTGGGAGAAATGTTCGAGGAAGCGGGGAGAAACGCTGAAGATTATCTTCAATTCACTGCGCTCGACCCGCTGTACAGGCTCAGGTTCGATGAAACCGATGTGTACATGTCGGCGGACAGGAAACGGTTGCAGGAGGAGCTGGCGACGAAGTTTTCGGCCGACGCGGCGTCGTTGGAGCGGTTTTTCGGCAGGGAACAGGCCCGGTTCGAGAACTTATTCCCGTGTCTTCAGAAGGACTATGCGAACCTCGCGTCTTTCCTTGACGTGAAGCTTCTGCGGGCCATACCGCATATATCGTTCGGACGCACAATGATAGATAATCTGCGCAAGTACTTCAGCAACGAGAGGATGCAACTGTCGTTCACGTTCCAGTCGAAGTACATCGGCATGTCGCCGTGGAGATGTCCATCACTCTTCATGCTTATCCCGTATGTGGAGCACACGTTTGGCATCTACCACGTCCTGGGCGGATTGAACCAGATATCGTTAGCTATGGCAAAGGTCGTAAGGGAAGAAGGAGGTGAGATCCACACAGGTACTCCGGTCCGGAGACTCATTCTCGATGGCAGGACGGTCAAGGGAGTCGAGCTGGAAGGAGGGGACAAGGTATACGCCGACGACGTTATTATCAACGCCGATTTCGCCTACGCGATGACCAATCTGGTGGAGCCGGGGAGTGTGCGCAAGTACAGTGCGGCAAACCTCGCGAGGAAGAGCTACTCCTGTTCGACGTTCATGCTGTACCTGGGCGTGGACAAACACTACGATCTTCCTCATCATAACATCGTTTTTGCGAAGGATTACCGGTCCAACGTAGACGATATCTTCGACAGGTCGATCCTCTCGGAAGACGTCTCCTTTTACGTCCAGAATGCCAGCGTCACGGATCCGTCGCTAGCGCCGGCCGGCAAATCGACCTTGTACATCCTGGTGCCGGTACCGAACAACAAGAGTCACGTCGATTGGGACACAGAGGGAGCGCCGTTCCGGGATAGAGTGCTCGATCAGGTCATGGCGAGGATGTCGATGACAGATCTGAGGGAACATATAGAGGTCGAGAAGATTATCACGCCGGCCAACTGGGAACGTGATTACAACATTTACCGTGGTGCTATCTTC
>Ga0180434_10000734_pt1 | contig 48035 bp, 44 predicted proteins | sample SS_ome_7_FD_132453 | JGI IMG/M metagenome (GOLD analysis project Ga0180434, IMG submission 132453) | Hypersaline lake sediment archaeal communities from the Salton Sea, California, USA - SS_1_D_2 metaG | ecosystem: Environmental > Aquatic > Non-marine Saline and Alkaline > Hypersaline >... | reverse complement strand
TCGCTGCAAGATCCGCGCGAGCTGGTAGTACAGGGGAATCTGTGAGTCCGTCACCAATTCGATCTGCGCTTGGCCGGCGTACGCATCCAGCAAGCTGCCTCGATCGTCCGCCCGTTGCGACATGGTCCCTCCTTACGCTGTGGTGAGTGTGCCGCGTCGAGGAAGCCACGTCAAGTCACCCGCTTGAAATGTTGCGATGACAATAGGCAGTCGCCTGCGGCGCCGCCAAACACCGCGTTGCACTCTGAATATGACATTAGCTTGACAGCCTCACATAACAAGACTATCATCCGCGGGTGGCCGCTCACTCGTCAACCCTTGCCGACTTCGCGCAGCGGAATCGATTCGCGCTCTCCGACGCGTCCTCCCTTCCGCTCTACTACCAGCTCTATCGACTGCTGGAGCGGTTCATCTTCGAGCGCCACTTGCATCCCGGAGATCGATTCCCGGCCGAGGACTCGATCGCCACGGCGTTCGACGTCTCCCGCCCGACCGCGAACCGAGCGACGCGGGAACTGCTCGATCGCGGATGGCTTCGCCGAGAGCGCGGCCGGGGCACGTTCGTCGGGCACGCGTCGTACGTCGAGCTGGCCTTGCTGAGCGACGAGCTGAGCCTGTCCGCACAATTCCGCGGCGAGCGACAGCTGTTGAACCGAATCGTTCATTGCCGCACCTGCACGGCCCCCGCCGTGATCGCTGAAGCCCTCGACCTTCCCGCCGAAGCGCCGGTGATCGAGTTCCGCAGGCTCCGCTCCGTCGACGAACGTCCTGTCCTCGTCAGCGACGCCTATCTGCCAGCGTCCCGATTCGCAGGATTCGACGCCGACCATCTCGTCGGCGGGTCGCTGTTCGCCACCCTGAGGGAGCGCTTTGCGGTCTCGGTCGCCCGTTGCGAACGGTGGCTCGAGGCTTCGGAACTCCTCTCTCAAGAAGTCGCCGACCTGCTCGGCGTGCCGCTTCTTGCGCCGATCCTCCGCATTCGCGGCCTGGCGTACGCCGCGCACGACGACCCGATCGCGTGCATGACAACGCACGTGCAAGAGGGCGTCTCGTTCCAGGCAACGGCACGCTCCCATCCGGAGACCCAGCAGAGAACGGCGAAGACGTTCGCCCAGACCGTGGAAGGAGAAGCAGCACCTCTGTCATGACCCCAGAGATTGTCCTCGCACACGATTTCGGCACCACCGGGAACAAGGCGACCCTGTTCCGCCCCGACGGCACGATCCTCGCCAGTCATTACCTGCCGTACCCCACCGAGTACCCCGAGACGGGCTGGGCCGAGCAGGATCCCGAAGACTGGAAGCGCGCGTTCGTCGGCTCGACAGCGGCCGTCCTCGAGCGAGCGAAGCTCCGCAAGGAGGACGTGGCCGCGGTCGCGTTCAGCGCGCACATGCTCGGCTGCATCCCCGTCGACCGGGACGGGCGCGTTCTCCGCGATCGCGTCTTCCTGTGGGCCGATCACCGCAGCCAAGCACAGGCGAAGAGGATCGAGGAGCGCATCGGCTGGGAGGCGTTCTACCGTCGCACCGGCGGCGGCCTCGAGCTCGCGCTCTATCCGGCGGCGAAGCTCCTCTGGCTCCAGGAACACGAGCCTGACACGTATCGGGATGCGCACCTCTTCCTGGGAACGAAGGACCTCCTCGTCCACTGGCTGACCGACCGCTTCGTCACCGACTTCTCCGACGCGTCGAACACGGGCCTGCTCGACGTAACCGAGCGACGATGGGCGCAGGACTTCGTCGACGAGCTCGGCCTCGATCTCGACAAGCTCCCCGAGGAGATCCTGCGCAGCGACGTCGTCGTGGGACGCATCACATCCGAGGCAGCCGACGCGACCGGACTCGCCGAGGGGACGCCGGTCGTTCTCGGCGGTGGGGACGTCCCCTGCGCCGCCGTCGGCGCGGGCGTCGTCGCCGAAGGGACCGCGTACAACTACATCGGCTCCGCGTCCTGGGTCGCCGTCGCCGGCCGGGAGTGCGTGTTCGACACGGAGATGCGACCGTTCAACCTCTGCCACCTCGTCCCGGGGATGTACGTCAGCCAGCTGGCGACCTACTCCGCCGGGGTGGTGCACGAGTGGTTCAAGGACCAGATCTGCCTGGCCGAGACGCGCGATGCGGCTGACTCCGGAGGGAGTCCGTTCGACGCGATGGACGCCGCGGCAGCGACCGCTCCCCCGGGAGCGAACGGTCTGCTGTTCCTCCCGCACATGCGGGGCGGCGGGGCGCCGTTCCATGATCTCGCCACGCGCGGTGCCCTGCTCGGGCTCGACCTCGGACACACGCGGAGCGACGTTCTCCGCGCCGTCCTCGAGGGGATCAGCCTCAACATCGGCCTTCTCTGCGACGCGCTGCAACGTGGAACCGGACGTCCGTTCGGCGCGCTGCGCGTCGTCGGTGGAGGAGCGAAGAGCCGCACGTGGCTGGAGATCCTCGCCAGTGCGATCGCACGGCCCGTCTGGACGCTCGGCGCCGCGCAGGAAGCGAACTGCATCGGCGCAGCGATGACGGCCTACGTCGCACTCGGCGCCTACGACGATTTCGAGCAGGCGGCCGACACGATGATCCGGGTCGAAGACCGGATCGAACCCGACCCGGCGGCATCGGCCGTCTACCGCGCCCTCGCCGAGACCTTCTCCGCAGCCTACGCGCAGATCTCACCGATCCACGCGCAGCTCGCAGGCGGGGAGATGTGATTCGGCATCGATGGGAAGGCCCTTCGAAAACCTCAGCGACCGGGAGGTGATGTCTCGGAACGAACGAAGCGCGGAAATGGGTGGCTAGACGGACACAGGGTAGAGACAGGGAGGTGTCGTGATGCATTGGAAGAGATTCGGACTCGTTCTCGCACTGGCGATGGTGGCGCTTCTGCCACTCGCCGCCTGGGCCGCTGACCGCACGATCGGTGTCGGCGCGCAGGGGCTGTCGAGCCCGGTGCCGAGCCGGATGGCCAACCAGTGGCGAGCCGTCTGCGAGGACAACGGCTGGGAGATCCTGACCGTCGACGGCGGCGGAGACATGCAGAAGGTGATCGACGCCGCACTCACTTGGGTGCAGATGGGCGTCGACGCGATCCACATCTTCTTCCCGCCCGCCGGGTCGATCGGCGAACTCGCCGAGACCTGCGCGGCCGCCGGGATCCCGCTGATCACCACTGGCTACGGCTGTGGCCAGGGCCAGACGTTCGACGTCGGCATGAGCGACTTCGAGGGCGGGGTCAAGATGACCCAGTGGCTGTTCGACGCGCTCGGCCGCGCCGGCGAGATCGCGGTCCTGCACTGGGACCAAGTTCCGTGCCCGCGCCAGCGGTACGCGATGCTCGAGGCGATGCTCCCCGAGTACCCGGAGATCACCGTGGCCGCGAGCCACGTCGCCAAATTCCCGGGCGCCGGTGAGGACTGCCGCGCGGCGATGGAGAACATCCTCCTCGCTCATCCCGAGATCGACGGCATCTGGGGCGCGTGGGACGAGCTGACGATGGGCGGCGTGCAAGCGGTCGAAGCCGCCGGTCTCGACTTGATCTGCGTCGGAATCGACGGGAACAAGTCGACGTTCGACGCGATCCGCAGCGGCGGCCCGTTCAAGATGACGATCGCTCCGGACTGGGAGGGTGGCGTAACCATCGCCCTCGCCGAGCTCGAGGCGCGTCTCTGGCAAGGGGAGCCGCCCCTGCAGCCGCAGTTCTACATCGACATTCCGATCGTGACTGCGGCCAACTGCCCGCCCGCCGGTTGGTTCTACGGCGAATGGGTGGCCGCCGGCATGCCGGACACGCCCAAGGACTAGGACGGACAAGACGGCGGAGGCTCCGAGTTCCTCGCGAGCCTCCGCCTTGATTCCGACGACCGGTTGAAGGCAGAGTCTCCTCATGGATGATCGCGGCAACGCGGCGCGTTCGCTTCGTCTCGAGATGCGCGGGATCACCAAGCGGTTTCCGGGCACCGTCGCCTGCGAAAACGTCGACTTCGATCTCCGCCGCGGAGAGATCCACGCCCTCGTCGGCCAGAACGGCGCCGGCAAATCGACACTGATCAAGATCCTCGCCGGGATTCACGCCCGCGACGAAGGATCGATCCACGTCGAGGGCCGGCCGATCGAGCACCTGACCCCACGCTCCGCGCACGATCTCGGCATGCGGTTCATCCACCAGGAGCTGAACCTCGTCCCTCAATTCAACGTCGCCGAGAACATCGTCCTCGGCGATCTGTATCCGCTTCGCCGCGCGTCGCGCTTCATCCACTGGCGCGCGCTCAACCGGAAGGCGAGGCGCATCCTCGACGATCTCAGCATCTCGATCGACCCGCGCCGGCCGGTGCAGTCTCTCACCGTCGCCGAGCAGTGGATGGTCGCAATCGCCCGGGCGCTCTACTCGCGCGGGAGCATCCTGGTGATGGACGAGCCGACCTCGTCCCTCGCGCGCGAGGACGTCCACGAGCTGTTTGCCCTCGCGCAGTCCCTCGCCGCCAAGGGAACGTCGATCATCTACATCTCGCACCGCCTAGAGGAGATCTTCGAGCTCGCCGAGCGCGTCACCGTCCTCAAGGACGGACGGAAGGTCATCACGACCGACATCGCGTCGCTCAGCCTCCCGCAGCTGGTCGCGCACCTCGTCGGCGGGCGCCCGCAGGAGCTCTATCCGACGATCGAAGCCGATCGCACGCTCGGATCCGTCGTTCTCGAGGTCGACCGGCTCGCGTCCGCGGACGGCCGCCTCTCCGAAATCAGTCTGAGCCTCCGAGGGCGGGAGGTTCTCGGCGTCACCGGGCTTCTCGGCGCCGGACACAACGAACTGGCCGAACTCCTGTTCGGCGTCCGGGGACGCGTCGGATCCGGACGGATCACCGTGGATGGAAAGGCGTACGCCCCGCGGAACGCGCGCGCCGCCATCTCCCGCGGGATGGCCCTCGTCCCCCCCGAACGACGCAGTCAGGGGATCGTCGGCGAGATGTCGCTTTGGGAGAACGTGATCCTCGCCCACCTGCGCCGATTTCTCGTCGATCCGATCACGCGAATCGTCTCCCGCCGGCGTGCGAAGTCGACGACACGAGAGCAGATGATGTCGCTCCAGATCGTCGCCACCGGGCCCGACCAGGAAGTGGCCGACCTGAGCGGCGGGAACCAGCAGAAGGCGGTCCTCGCCAAGTGGCTTCTGCGGGAGCCGCGCATCCTCCTGTTGAGCGAGCCGACCCGCGGGATCGACGTCTCCGCCAAGGCCGAGATCTACGGGCTGGTGCGTCGCCTCGCCGACGCCGGGAGCGGCGTGCTGTTCGTGTCGACGGAGGTCGAGGAGCTCGCCGGCGTCTGCGATCGCGTCCTCGTCTTGAGGCAGGGACGGATGATCGCCGAGATCGAGCGATCCGCGCTGACGGCCCATCGAATCATGGAAGCGTGCTACGGAGGGTAGATGACCATCGACCGGGGAAGCGGGATTTCTGTTCGGCGCCGCCTCGAGGACGTCGTCCTCAAGGGCGGGCGATACGGGACAGTTCTCGGCCTGCTGATCCTCGTCGGCGTCTTCGCCATTCTGAAGCCGAACGTCTTCCTCACCCCACGGAACCTGCTCAACATCCTGAACCAGATCTCGCTCCTCGGCATCTGCGCCGCCGGCCTGACCGTCTGCCTGGCGATGAACGAATTCGACCTGTCCGTCGGAGCGATCGCGACCCTCGGCGCGGTCCTCACTGCCGGATGGCTTCCGAGCGTTCATCCCGCGCTCGGAGTCCCCGCCGTCCTCGCCGTCTGCTGCGGCATCGGCCTCGTCAACGGGCTGGTGATCACAACCCTGCGGGTCTCGTCGTTCATGACCACGCTCGGAACGATGACCGTCCTCACCGGATTCAGCTACTGGTACACGAGCGGGAGTGGCTCAATCCTCTACAGCGGAATCCCGAAGGCGTTCCTCGCGATCGGCAAGGGGTCGTTCCTGCACATCCCGTACATGGTCTTCTTCATGGCGGGAACCCTCGTCGCCCTGCATGTGCTCCTCAACCATACGATGACCGGACGCCGCATGTACGCCGTCGGCGGAAGTCCGGAGGCGGCTCGATTCGGAGGGATCCCGATCCGACGCCTCAAGACGCTCGGGTTCGTCCTGTCGGGAGGCCTCGCCGGGCTAACCGGGGTCCTCCTCGTGGCCCGACTCGGCCTCGCCGAGCCGACGATCGGGGACCGTTTCCTGTTCGACGCATTCACCGTCGCCTTCCTCGGTGCGGCGTCGATCCGCGTCGGCCAGTTCCACATCCTCGGGACGCTGATCGGCACGTTGATCATGGGGACGATCTTCAACGGGTTCACGCTCCTCGACGTCCCGTACCACCTCCAGCTCGTCGTCCAGGGCGCGATCCTGATCGCCGCGGTCACGTCCGCCGGACTCTGGCAGAACTTGCTGCAGACAGTCCGCCTCCGCGCGGCGACGTCGCGGCGCGAGACCCCCGCCGAGGAGGGTCACGATGACGCCTAGCGCCAACGAACGGACGTCGCCGGGCGTCCTCGCTCGGCTGTCGGGGATCCGCCGCTACGGAATCATCGTCTGCCTCGTCCTCCTGTTTGCCTGTTTCGCGCTTCTTCGGCCGGAGATCTTCCCGACCCTCGGCAATCTGATCGCGATCCTGAAGCAGGTCTCGCTCCTCGGCATCCTCGCCGCAGGCCTGACGATCTGCCTTGCCCTCGGCGACTTCGATCTCTCGGTCGCCGCCGTCGCGACGTGGAGCGGCGTGATGGTCGCCGCGCTCCTCCCGAGCATGAGCATGTGGCTGGCGATGCCGATCGTCCTGGCGATGGGAATGGGCATCGGCCTCGTCAACGGCTTCTTCGCCGCCGTTATCGGGATCTCGCCGTTCATCGTCACCCTCGCGACCCAGACGATGCTCCGCGGACTCACCCTCTGGTACACCGGTGGATACTCGCTCTACTCGGGAATCCCGCGCGCGTTCGTGCGCATCGGTCGGGGAACCTTCCTCGGCGTGCCGTACCTCGTCTACGTCATGGTACTCGTCTACGTCCTGATCTATATCGCCGCGAACCGAATGGCGTTCGGGAAGAAGCTCTACGCCGTCGGCGGGAATCCGACCGCGTCCCGGTTCTCGGGAATCCACGTCGTTCGCGTTCACCTGCTCGCGTTCGTCATCTCGGGAGCCCTCTCCGCCCTGACCGGGATCCTCCTCGCCGCGCGCCTCTCATCCGGCCAACCCCGAGCGGGGGAGGGCCTCCTCCTGAGCGCGTTCGCCGCCTGCTTCCTCGGTGCGACGACGTTCCGCGTCGGACGGTTCAACATCCTGGGGACCCTCGTCGGCGTGCTGTTCATCGGCACTGTCAACAACGGCCTCGTCATTCTCGGCGTCCCGTTCTACCTGCAGTACGTCATCCAAGGAGCGATCCTCGTCCTGGCGATCGCGGCGTCGCGTCTCGCTCGATCCCGGGTGCAGGAAGCGTAGATCGGCCACGGCCGGCGCCCGCCCGACTCGCTCGGCATCGGATGAGATCCCGTTTCTCGTCTCGGTCTTGGCCGCCGCGCTAGCCGGAGAGGATGTCCAACGACGTGCAGCAGCAGACGTACGAACTCCTCCGGGCGGGCTCTCCTCGTTGCGCTTCTCGCCGTCCTACCCAATGCCCTTCTTCAATCGGGCCGGGGCATCCGCGGATCCGACGCAGGCAGCGGGCGTTTCTCCTCCATCCTCACCCTGCCTAGAATGGATGATCCGCGGAAGACATCGTGGGCGGGCCATCGATACCGCAGAGAGGAATCGGGAGGTGCGAGATGTGGAAGGAGTTCAAGGCGTTCGTTACGAAGGGGAACCTCGTCCAGCTGGCGGTCGCGTTCATCATGGGCGTAGCGTTCGCGACCCTCGTCAAGTCGTTCATCGAAGACATCGTGATGCCGCTCATCGGGAAGGCGGCAGGGAACGTCGACTTCGCGAATCTCTACGTCAACCTGTCGGGGACGGTCTATCCGTCGGCCATCGCCGCCAGAGAAGCGGGCGCGGCCGCGATTTACTACGGGGCGTTCGTCAACAACCTCGTCAACTTCCTCTTGATCGCGTTCGTCGTCTTCCTTCTCGTCAAGGCGTACACACGGATGCAGAAGCCGGTCGAGGCGGGCCCACCGACGACGAAGGATTGCCCCCACTGCAAGACAGCGATCCCGATCGGCGCGACCCGCTGCCCCCACTGCACGTCCGAGCTGACGGAGTAGCGGAGCTGTCTCTCGATCGATCGTATTCGGGGATCGTGAACCGAGACGTGTGAGTGAAGCGCGGCGGGGGCGATCGCTCGCCCCCGCCGACGCTCTTTCCGGCATGTCTTGCTGGCAGTCGCCTAGTCGGTGGTCGCCGTGTACTGGATGACCAGGTTGTAGTCGCCGACCGGCAGTTCCGCCAGATCTCCTTCTTCCACGTTCATCTCGTAGTCGACGACGACGGAGTGCAGCCCCCAGGTACCCGAGTCGGCACTCATGGAGAGCGACAGAACGCTCTCGATGATCGACTGGCTCGCACCGGTCGGCACCGTCGAGGCGCCCCAAAGGATCGCACTCGAGAGCGACCAGCTGGTCGTGCTGAGCACCCGGAGCTCGGTGTCGTCGTTGCCGACATACCCGCCGGCACCCGCGATTTCACCGAAGCCGACGTCGCCGTCTCCGACGACGGTCAGGGCAATCCACGACGGAATCTGGAACGAAGCGTTCACCGTCGCAGACGAGCTGGCCGCCGAAGCGGCGACAGCCAAACCCAGCGTCAATCCTGCCACCAGCATTGCCATACCTACAGCCTTGAACATCCTCATCGAAAGCACCTCCTAGTGGTAGTTGAGTGCATCTAGCGACTCGGCCACCATCAGGCGCTGCGGCAGCTCGGCCATCTTCCGCGACGCGCCTAGCGACGCCGAAGACCCGTGGCTTTGCGTCCCGGGGTCACCCCCGGTTTGCCCTTGTCACAGTGCTCGTACGAGGAGCGCTGCCTTGAAGGTCCGTAGCTTTGCGTCCCGTCCTTTCGGACGGTTTGCCTTTGGTAGATGCTTCTCTGAGGATCTTGTGGTTGCAGCGGACCGTCCGCCGCAATCTTCGCATCTTCCTTCTTGTTGTACGTGCTGCATCTCGCGCGGACTTGCTCCGCGCGGTCTCGGTTCACTTGTCAATGACCTACGAACGGATTATGCCACCCGTTTACGAATACTAGACATCCAGTTCTATCCGCCACAGTGGCCCGGGGATCATCCGCCATCGCTGAGCACGTGTGAACGACGCAACCCGATTTCCCTCACGGCATCGAGCGATGCACACCCGGTGCAGCAAGTCGTGACACCACAGACAGAGAGCCGCCTACTCGACCCGGAACGCCTTTGCCCCGGCGACCAGCGCATCCCCGCCGAAATCGAACGAGATGACGGCTTGGTAGATCCCAGCAGGAAGCGCCTCCCCGATGGCGGGGTCCACGACGATCAGCGTGCGTGCGCTTCCGGGGAGGATCCGGAAGTAGTCGCGCCCGTACTCGGTGAACAGGAACGCACGGACGATTTCGCCCGTTCGATCGACGACCTGAACCTCGGTCGTTACGACCAGCTGCGCGTTCCCCGTGTTGGCGAAGGTGACCTCGAATGCTAGCGGGTCGAGCGCAGCGACGTCGATCGAGGTCACCGTGCCCGATCCCTCGAGCGTCCCCGGCGCACTGGCGAAGACCTTGAGGCCGACCGACGGTCGCGTCACGATCCGCGCTCCACCAATCTCACCGACGACCACATCCTCGCTCTCGGCGATCAGGATGCACCAGTGCATCCCCGAGTACGCCGCCGGCGTGGCAAGCGTCATTGTGATCTCGACCGACTCGTCCGGGTCGAGGCGGACCGACTCGTGTGACAGGGTGACCCAATCGGCGCAGGAGCGATTGACCGTATCGAACCGCCCCTCGGCCGCGTCGAGGCCCGTGATCTCGACGTTTGCGTCGTAGATCTCCTCGATCGTCAAGCCGTCGAACGGGACCGCCGTGCGGACTGTGAGGGCTACGGTGGCAACCCCTGCCTCGTCGACCCTCTCCACCGAACGCCGGATCGAGACGAGGCCGCTGGAGACACCGGCGGTCGCCTCTCCCACACGGTCGACGCCGACATCGCTCACGCCTCCGATTGCGTCGATCTCCTGAGGACTCCACGTCCGGAACGTCCCCCGAACGCCGATCGACCCGCTCGACGGGAGGCGAACGGCGTAGCGAATCGTCACCGGCTCCCCAACCGGAAAGGACCGCTCGATGATCCACCGGGCGCCGTTCGTCGGCACGCCAAAGTCGTTGACGCCGTCCTCGTCCCGAAGCCAGTCCGCGACGTACAGGCGAAGCTGGGCGACGTCGTCTCCGTCATTCTGTAGTCTCAGCCCGTAGGTCTCCTCGACGCTCGGACCCTGGACGAGATCGAGCTCGCCCGGGGACCAGCGGACCGCGAGCCCACAACACGAGAGCATCGCCACCAGGCCCACCCCGACCGCAAACTGACAGATTCTCCGGCCCATCGCTCCCCTTTCGGCCCGCCTGTTCGACTCAGTCGGTCGTGACGGTGAACGTCACCGTGATCGTGTAGACCCCCTCCGGGAGCCCGATGAAGTCGTCGTCGGCGATCTCCAATGCGTATCCGACCTCCACGTCGGTCGTTCCCGCTGCCGACTCGTACGGATCGTAGCCGACGCGGAAGACCCGCGCGACGGTCTCCTGCGATGCGCCCGGCGGAATCGAGAACTCCGACGCGTGACCGAGGGCCCATCCGGAGGATGAGGCGGTGACGCGAAGCGCCGTCGCCTCCTCCGACGTGTAGGTTCCCTCCCCCTCGATCGTCGGGAATGCGACGTGCGATCCGCTCGTCACGTCGAGCGCGATCGACGCTCCACCGCACGCCGGCCCGTCGACGGAACCTACGTAGACCACCTCATCGTTGCCCGCCCATCCGTCGTCGATGCGAACGACGGCGACCGGGGTCGCCGCCACCTCCCACCGGCCGTTCAAGATCACGTAGACACTCTGGTTCCTGGAGACGACGTCGTACCGAAGACCGCGGAACGGCTCCTCAGTCCACACGAACGCGGTTCCGAACCAGCTGACGTCGTCCATCCCCACGCAGTCGCCCATCCCCAACACCCAGTGCATCACCGTCGTCCCCCCCGGATTCGACGTCTGCTTGACCCGGTAGGTTAGGACGGTGAAGTCCCACCACCCGTAGTACTGCGTCGACTGAAGCGTAATGCGAACGCCGCCGAGCTCCTCGCTCAGCGAGACGAACGAAAGGAGGATGACGACGAGGAGAGAGAGAACGCTCCATCGCGGAGCTCTGCGACCCGATCGCTCCCTCGTCCTGTGCATACTCGAGTTCCTCCCACAGACGCTCGCCGTCGTCCCGATTCTACCTCGGAGGCCGGGAATCGCAGACTGAGAGAGAGCCACGATCCGCATCGCAGCCCTTTGAGATGGCCCGCCCCTCCTATCCGCGAGGCGCTCGACGGTCGACGCCACAAGACGGACAGGATGGGTTGGGCTCGACCGCGATCGTCTCGAATCGGGCGCTGGCCGCGTCGTAGACGAGCATCCGCCCGACGAGTTCGTCCCCCAGGCCAACGAGCAACTTCACAACCTCGGTCGCCTGGAGCGTTCCGATCGTCCCGGGGATGACGCCGAGGATCCCCGCCTCCTCGCCGGTCATCACGCTCTCCTCCGGCGGTCCTTCCGGGAAGACGCACCGGTAGCACGGACCCTCATCGGCACAGAAGACGCTCACCTGCCCTTCAAGGCGGAAGATCGCCCCGTAGACGTAAGGGATTCCGGCCTCCAGGCAAACGTCGTTGATCGCGTAGCGTGCATCGAAGTTGTCCGTCCCATCGACGACGACATCGTACCCTCGCGCGATCCGACGGCCCGACTCCGGGGTGAACGTCTCGCGGTAGACCGCGACCTCGACCGCCGGGTTCAGATCGCGGAGACGGTCCCGTGCGGACTCCACCTTCGGGCGGCCGAGCGTCGACGTTCCGTGCACGATCTGCCGCTGCAGGTTGGAAACCGCAACTTCATCCGGGTCGACGATGCCGATCCGTCCGATCCCGGCCCCGGCGAGGTAGATCAGAATCGGGCTCCCGAGTCCTCCGGCTCCGACGACGAGGACGCTTGCCGCCTTCAGCCGGCGTTGCCCCTCTTCCCCGATTCCGGGGAAGACCAGGTGACGTTGGTACCGGCGGACCTCGTCGGGGGTCAACTCGGGTAGGTCTGGCATCGCTCTCGCTCCCTGCCTCCGCGCCCGTCGTCCTCTCCGCCGGGATTGCGCCTAGGCGTCGAAGTAGAGCGCGTACTCGTGGGGATGCGGCCGGTCGCGAACCTCGCGCGCCTCGCGCCGCTTCTCCCGGATCCAGTTCTCGATCAGGACCGTCGAGAAGACCCCGCCCGCCAACAGGTACTCGTGGTCCTGCTCAAGACAAGTCATCGCTTGATCCAAGTCGACCGGCGCCGCTTCGAGACGCGCCGTCGTCTCGGACGCGCCCTCGTACAGATTCACGTTGTGCGGACCGTAACCCAACTCCACCGCGTTCCGCCCATTCCGGATCCCGTCGATGCCGGCCATCAGCATCGCGGCGAAGGCAAGATACGGATTGCATGTCGCGTCCGGTGTGCGGAGCTCCATCCGGCGCTCGCTGGCGGACGCGTAGCCCGGGATGCGAACGGCAGCGGAGCGATTCGCCTCTCCGAACGAGAACCAGACCGGCGCCTCAAAGCCGGGGACGAGCCGGCGGTAGGAGTTGGTCGACGGATTCGTCAGCGCGCAGAGACTTCGCCCGTGCGCTAGGATCCCGCCGATGTAGCAGAGCGCGAGCTCCGACAGCCCCCCTTCCTCTTCGAACAGGCTGGCGCCGTCGCGCTCGAGGTACTGGTGTACGTGAAACCCGCTTCCGCTCTCGCCGTGCATCGGCTTCGGGAGGAACGTGGCGACCAGTCCCGCTTCGCCCGCCGCCGCCCGCGCCGCATTCTTGACGATGAGCGTCGTATCCGCGGCGTCCCGCAGCCCGAGGAACCCGAGCTCGATCTCGACCTGCCCGTACGCACCGACCTCGTGGTGGTGATACTTCACGTCGATCCCGCGATTGCCAAGCTGTCGGCAGACGGCGTTGCGGAGCCCGAACAGCCGATCCTCGGGCGGGCAGGCATGGTAGAACGAGCGCTCCGCCGTCTCGTTGAGCGACTCGACCGCGTACCCCGACTCGCACGTCCCTGACAGGAACGACGCGTCGCGGAAGACGTAGAACTCGAATTCCGGACTCATCCGGACCGACGCCGCGATCCCCTCCGACGCCAGGAACCCTTCCGCCCGTTCGGCGACCGCCCGCGGATCGTCGACGAACCGCTCTCCGGTCATCGGCCTGTGGATGTCGCAGATCACCGTTAGAACGCGATCTCCGTCCTGCTCGCTGACCGCGCCCGTCGTCGGGTCCGGGCGGAGGACCAAGTCGCTTCCCTCGACGCCTCCGTAGCCGAGATTCGACGCGTCGAACGCAATCCCCTCGGCGATCAGCGGTTCCCCGAACCGAGCCGACGGGACCGTCACGTGCCGCCATCGTCCCGCAAGATCGACCACCCGCAGATCGACGAAGTCGATGCTCTCGCTCGCGATTCGTTCCAGAAGATGTTCGACGACCATCAGATCCCCTCCAAGCTCACCGATGGCGAAGCGTACGCAACGACCGCCCGTCCGTTCAACGCCCCGCGCGACTCACGACTCCGTGCCGGAAGGAACCTGAGCAGCCACCGCGCAGAGGATGGACTCGAGGGGACGGCGAGATCAGACTACAGCCATGCCTCGACTTCCTCGTCAGACAGTCCGCCCGGCCGCCCCGTGTACCGAATCACGCCGGCGCGGTCGACGAGGAACAGGTGCGGAACGCCGGATACGTTGTACACCGCGCGCGTCGGTCGTGATGGGTCGGCCTCGCGAACGACGATCAGGCTCTGGTACTCCGGATTGGAGAAGAACTCACGCGCCGTCGCCGGATTCCGGTCAAGGACGATGACGATCACGACGAGACCTTCGCCGGCGCGTTTCGACGCGAGCTCGGCAAGATGCGGGACCGACGCGATGCACCCTGAGCAGGTGCTGAAGAAGAACTCGACGAGAACGATGCTTCCCAGGTGATCGGACAGACGAACGATCTCGCCAGCGAAGCTGGGCAACGCGAAATCGGGCGCTCGGTCACCGGTCGAGGATCCCGATGGACCGGTCATCAGAGCCGGAGGCGGCTCGGCCGAAAGCTCCGGAGGCCGCGCGGCGGCCAGCGCCACGTTCTCCGTCTCGTCCTCGGAGAGCTGTGAGAGATCGATCCGCTCGGTGACCATGTCCGCGCCCCCCTGCTCGTCCCGGACGAGAAGGGTTACGCTGTACAGGCCGACCTTCGGATAGGTGTGCTCCAGGCGAACGCCGGAGCCGGTCGTCCCGTCGCCGAACACCCACTGGTAGGCGACGATCCGTCCGTCGGAATCCTGCGAGTCCGTCGCGTCGAACACGACGGTCGCCGCACCGCTCTCGCCGGACGAAAGCGCACGGAAGCGTGCCGTCGGTCGCACATTCCCGGCTGACTGTGCCCACAAGCCAGTTCCCGCGAGTGCGAGAATCGCCAACAGGGCAGCGATCGTTCGCGTTCTTCTCCCCATATCGTCCTCGCTTTCGTCGTCCATTCTACCGTGTCGCACGCGCCCGAGCGGAGGTCCCGCAGGACTTCTGTTCGGCATGCGCCACGAGCGGAGGCGGCGCACCGATGCCAAACACTCCGAGGATCGTTCGTGTTCTCCGCATCCCGGTTCTCCCGGCCACTCGAGCCCGCCCTCGGCGACTGGATCCGGGTCTCCTGTACACGCGCCCACCGCATCGAACACCCGATGGGGCGATGTCCCGTCGTCAGCGCACGCTGATCGACGGAGCGGGAGTGTACGCCGTCCCGGCAGCACGCACACGGGCTCGCGGCCGCAACACGTCCTCACTCGCCCGAGCGCCCCTCGCTTCTCGCTAGCTAGAGGCGATATCGAGCTCGCGGCATGCCTTGGATGATCAGAGGGGTCTGACGAGCGATGCCGAGGTGGGGTCCAACGAGACGCCACGTGCATGCCTCGACACGACGGACGTTGAGGCATGCCCACGGCCTGCTCGAAGCGCGCTACCAGGTGAGGCCGAAACCGATCGACAGGGTCTCGAGACCGCCGGCGTCAAGCTGGAGCGCCAGTGTCAGCTCGGTCGCCCGACCGATCCCGACCGTCCCTTCGACCTCCGTCATCCCCCAGCCGAAGATCCCGCCTGCGCCCTGTTCGAAGTACGTGTCGATCCGAAGCGCGTACCGTCCCCCGCAGCACGCCTCCCCGTCGATCAGAAGCGACAGGAGCTCCCAGTAGTCGGCGTAGTACGCGTGCCCGCCGTCGATCGCGTCGGCGAGTGACTCCAGCGCGCTCCCGTACGCCGGCGTCGTGATCACGTAGCGCCCGGGATCGAGAACGGTCACGTCGCGGAGTGTGACCCCGTTCCAACTGTAGGTCAGGTCGAACCCGCCGAGGACGATCCCGTCGAGCGAGAACGTCGCCGACGCCGGCATGATCCCGAACATCGGCGTCAGGCAGAGCACCTCGGCGACGAGCAGCCGCGGGGTCACCGTCACCGTCTTCGTCTGCACCGCGAACGCCACCTCGAGGTCGTAGGCGAGCCACGACAGGCCGCTGTCGATGCCGCTCAACGCGAACGACAGCTCGTCGAACCCGGCACAGGTGACGTACAACGTCGTCTCGACGTCGTCGACGCAGCCGACGCTCAGTCCGCCGACCGTCACCTTCTGCCCGGTGAATCCCTGCCCGGGTACCACCGGATCGGTGGCGTAGCTCCGCGAGAACCCCGACGCGGTGTGCACGATCTCGATCCCGTCGAAGTCGTCGTCGGCGATCCGCGCCCCGAGCTCGGTGATGCTGACGATGTCCAACCCGCCCACCGATCCCGCCAGACGGAACGCGAACCCGTCGGCTGCGCCGCCGAGGATCGCGTCGCTCAGCTGGGCGTAGTAGACGCCGATCTCCGCCCCGCCGATCGCCATCTCCCCGATCAGCTGCGCGTACAGGTAGTCGCCGGTCGACGGGCCGAACAGGATGTCCGCCCGCACGTCGAACGCGCCCAGCTTCCCGACCGCGGACAGCTCCTGCCACAGGAAGCCGAACTCCTGGAACTCCGACCGGCTCGTCCCGGTGAACCCGCTCAGCGTGTAGTCAACTTCCACGATCGACTGGAACGCATCTACGAACGTCCCGCCGTCCGGATCGAGCGACAACAGCACGTCCCACGTGACGTCGAACGGCGCACCGCCGACCAGAGCGAGTCCGGTGAGCGCGACCGACAGCATCGTTGCGATGAAGATCCGCCTTGTCATCCGTCTCACCCCCTCACCTCGTGTGGTACTCTGCGTCGCTCAGGTCCCAGCCGGTGATGAACTCGTTGGAGTCATCGGCCATCGTCACCTTCGCCTCGTCGACCGTGAACGTCGGATTCCCCCCAGGCGTCACCGTGAACGTGAACCGGAGGATCTCGCCGCCGAGGATCCCGGTGGTGCCGTTGACCGCGATCAGCACGCCCTTGCCCGGCGTGGTCGTGTAGTCCTCGGCCGGGACGACGAACCCGTTCTTCCCTTCGCAGACAATCGAGGCACCCTCGATGCCGGTGAACGTGATCGCTTCGTTCCCAGGGCTCGATCCGAACTGGATCGAGGCGAGCCCCCCGTCGGGCATGTCGGCGACCGAAACGACCACATAGCCCTCGGTGCCCGTCACCATCACCGGCCCGACGATCAGCGTCGGCGGCTGTACCGCCGTCTGCCAGAACCCGATGCACCCGGCGAGGCCGACCGCAAGCCCCAGCCCGATCGCACCGAGGGTCGCCCAGCGCGCCCTCCGCTTCATCCTGCCTCCTTGACTTCAGCCGATTCGTTCCATTCTAGCTACATCACTCGCGCAGGCGAAGTGCGTCACGGAAGTGAAGCACGAATCCCGAGGACGTACTCCGCCAGCATCGTCGCGTCGTCCATGTCGACATCCCCGTCGCCATCCACGTCCGCCTGGCCCGCTTGCTCCGAAGAGAGAGCAAGGATTCCGCACACGTGCCGGAAGAGGAGACGCACATCGAGGATCGTGATGCTCCCGTCCAAGTCGACATCCCCCCTCGTAGCCCCTTGGGAGATGACGAAGCCGAATGCGTCGGAGACGTCCGCCCCCCGTCCATCCTCTGCAGTTACCTTGATGCTCAGGGTGACGACGCCAATCGGAACCCCGGAGAAGGTGCGCGTCCCACCAGTGAACGAGAGCCATCCGGGGAGCAGCGAGCCGTCGCTGAGCGTCGCCGCGTAGCTAAGGTCATCTCCGTCGGGATCGGAGAAGGTGTCGGCCGGAAACTGATAGGCAAACGGGATCCCGACCGTCGCCGATTGATCCGGAATCGGACGATCGACGGTGGGCGAGCGATTCCCAACCGCCGACCCGTGACGCTTCACGTAGACGTTGCCCATCGGAAGCGGATTCGTCTCTCTCCAGGCGACGACCGGCACTCCCCCGGCCGATGCGATGGCGGGGAAGGAGACGCTGAGCGACGGATCGACGTTGAGCGGGTTCGTCCCGACGAGCTGCCACAAGCCGGCTGAGAGCTCCTTCACGTACAACCGCGTCGGATGCTCTCCCACGTCGGCCGTCTCCCGCCACGCGATGATTGGTGTGAGGCCGTCGATGACGAGCGCGGGCGACGAGGAGCTCTCGTCCGGATCGATGGTCGGTGATCCCCCGACCGCCGCCCAGGCGCCCGTTGTGTAGCGTTTGACGTAGATCACGCGGCCGTCAGCGGTGTGTTCCTGCCACGCCACGTACGGCGACATCCCGTCGCTGGCGATGGATGGAAACCCGACGTCCTGCGTCGAGTCGACGTTGAGCACCCCGCCAAGCTGCGTCCACGCCCCCCCCGTGTACCGTTTGACGTAGATGTGGGAGTTCGTCGTCGTCAGCACCTCTCGCCAGGCCACGTGTGGTTCTCCCTCGTGGAGCGCGATGTCCGGGTTGTAGATCTGCCGGTTCGAATCCACGTTGAGGGAGTCGCCGAGCTGGACCCACGTTCCGCCCGCGTAGACTTTGACGTAGATCTGGTCTGCTCCCGCCGCTGGATTCTCCGTCCACGCAACGTAGAGCTGCGTGTCGCTGGCCGTGATCGACGGCTCGAACGCGTGCTGGCCCGTGTCGACGTTGAGAGCGCCTCCAAGCTGGACCCACGCGCCTCCGGAGTAGCGCTTCACGTAGAGCTGCGTCACGTGCGAGACGCCTCGCTCGACCCACGCCACGTACGCGCTTCCGTTGCCGAAAGCGATGTCAGGCTCGGTGGCATCCTTCTCCAAATCCACGTTGAGCGAGCCGCCGAGCTGGATCCACCCGTCCCCCGTGTATCGCTTCACGTAGATCTGGGCGACTCCCGACGAGTCCTCCTCTGACCAGGTAACGTACGGCTCGCCGCCGTGGATCGCGATCGACACCTCCTGCGCATCCCGCCCCGCGTCTTGATTGAGCGAGCCGCCGAGTTGCTGCCAGTCCGCCTTCGCCGTTACGCAGAGCGCAGCCACCAGCACCGCACAGAGAACGAAACACCTCCAGCCTCCGCCGTGGCGAGTTCCGCCCCCAGCATCGCGCGCACCGACGAGACCGCCCGCTATGGCGCCTACATTGAGCAATGTCACCTCCTCGGGAGTACGCCCGCGGTACTCCATATCCCGCAACTCTGTCACCACCTCCTGTGATTGGTCTCATCGTACTATCGTGCGCACGAGTCCGACAAGATCGGCCGCAGAGACACCGATCACGTGGCTCCGGGCGGCAGACGGTCCGCCGCCCGCGCGCGGCGTCGGCCTGCGAGACCTACCCGATATGAGGAGGAACCAGCGATCCGGTGTAGACTGCCCCACGCATCCCGCCGCTCGGCGTGACCGGCGGGCGAAGGCGACGGGAGGCCTGATGCGCGAACTGCTCGAAGGAATCCGTCTGTTCTCCAAGCTCGGCGAGGAGGCGCTCCGCGCCCTCGAGGCGGCGGCAGAGGCGGTCACGTTCGAACCGGGCGACGTCCTCTGTCGGGAGGGCGAGACGGGCGACCGGATGTTCCTGATCGCTTCGGGCGAGGTCGTCGTGTTGAAGGCCGTCGGCGACGGAGCTCCAATCGAGGTCACCGTCCTCCGTCGCGGGGACGTCGCCGGCGAGATGGGCCTGTTCGGCGAACGAAAGCGGACGGCGACTCTGCGCGCGTGCACGGCATGCGAAACTTGGGTCCTCGGCTACGACGCGTTCGAGCGTCTGCTCGAGTCGGAGCCGACGGTCGCCAAGGGCCTCCTCAGCTCAATGTCGAGACACCTCGTTCGCGAGACGTCGGCCGCGGCGACGCTCCGCGCGAAGGAAGAAGGCCGCGGCCTCCGCGTCGCCTTCTTCCACGCCAGCCCGTACCGGAATCGGCTGTACACGGAGATCAATCGCTACGAGTACGCGCTCCGGTTCTTCCTGCCCCGTCTCACCCTCGACACCGTCCCGCTCGCCTCCGGATTCCGCGTCGTCGTAGCCAGCGCCAACGACTGCCTCGATGGAGACGTCGTCGACGCCCTCGCCGATCTCGGCGTCGAGATGATTGCGCTGCGTTGCGCGGGGTACAACAACGTTGATCTCGACGCCTGCGAACGACGCGGACTGAGCGTCGCCCGCGTGCCCGCCTACTCGCCGTACGCGGTCGCCGAGCACGCCGTCGCCCTGATGATGGCCCTCAACCGCCGGACGCACCGCGCCCACGTCCGCGTCCGCGACGGGAACTTCTCCCTCGACGGCCTGGTCGGATTCGACATCCACGGCAAGACGGCCGGCATCGTCGGGACCGGGAAGATCGGCGTCTGCCTCCTCAGCATCCTGCACGGGTTCGGCTGTCGCTTGCTCGCGCACAGCCGCACGGAGAAGCCGGAGCTCGTCGATCGGTTCGGCGTCCGTTTCGTCCCCCTCGACGAGCTCCTCGCCGCATCGGAGATCGTCTCGCTGCACTGCGCGCTGACCCCGAAGACGCACCACATCATCGACGCCGACGCGGTTTCGAAGATGAAGGACGGCGTGATGCTGATCAACACCGCCCGCGGCGGGCTGATCGACACCGAGGCGCTCCTCGACGGCCTCAAGTCGCGGAAGATCGGATACGCCGGTCTCGACGTCTACGAGGAGGAGGCCGACTACTTCTACAAAGACTTCTCCGACAGCGTGATCGACGACGACGCGCTGGCGCGCCTGACGACATTCGGCAACGTGATGGTCACCGGCCACCAAGGCTCGCTCACCGACGAGGCGCAGCGGAACATCGCCGAAACGACGCTGGAGAACGTCCGGGAGTTCGAGCTCGGCCGCCGTGGCGATGCCCTGACGAACGCGGTCGCCGCGAAGCGCGACTAGTTCGAACCCGGCGCAGATCGCCCCGCACCGTGCCGCCGCACGCGGACCTCAGCTCGCACCATCAGCGCGAGCAGGCACGCCGTCGAGACGATCGCTCGGACCGCGTAGACCGTCGCCAGCGTTCCTCGGCTCGACAGAAGCGAGAAGACGGGCGCGATCAATAGGCCGATCCACATCGTGAACGACTCGGTGTTCCGATCCGATTGCCAGAGCCGCTTCACCACCGGGAAGTAGGCGATGACGAGGATCGCCTGGATCGCCGCGTGCGCCGACGCGTGCGCGCGTGTGAACGCCCACGCGACCAGGATTCCGACGACCGCGGCCAGACAACCGAGGTCGAATCGGTTGAACCGCGTGGTCCGATCGCCCCAGAGCGCGATCGCCAGCGCAACCGACGCGACGAGCACGATGTCCGCCGTGTTGAGGATGTTGTCGAGCAGGCCGTAGGTTCCGCCCGCGAGATAGGTCAGGAGGCTGCCGACGACGGCGATGGTGAAGAAGACCCACATCGCCAGCGCGGGGTGGATCCTGCCCTTCCGGATGAGCCAGACGTAGCGAACGCCGATCACCGCGTTGGTCGCAATGACCGCCACGATCGAGAACAGCTTCACGACGCCCCCTCGGGGAGGAGCGCGACGCGTCGGCGTCCGGTCACGCCTCCTCCGTTCCCGCCGCCGACGCGGACGGCGTCCGTTCGAGTTCGGGGAAGACGGTCACCTTCGCCAGGAGCGCCGGACCGACGAACAAGTCTCCGGCGAGCGCTGCGACCACCGCCGCTCCAGAGAGGATCCCGTAGCTGGCGAGAATCCCGAGATCGGCGAACAGGAAGACGACGAAGCCGGCGACGAGAATCGCCGTCGTGAAGCAGAGCGCCTTGCCGACCTTCGTCAGGGCGTTCACCATCGCCCGATCGCGCGACCCGGTCACGCGAAGCTCGTCCCGGAAGTGCGAGAAGAAGTGGATCGTGTCGTCGACGACGATCCCGATGGCGATCGATGCGATGATCGCCGTCGCGATGTTGAGACCGAATCCCGCGTAGCCCATCAGGCCGAGGACGAACACGATCGGTAGGACGTTCGGAACGATGCTCAGAAGCCCCGCCCGCCACCCGAAGACGAGGATCATCATCCCGGTGATCACCGCGACGGCGAGCCCGAAGCTGCGGATCTGGGTGAGCACGATCCGGTCGTTGACCCCGCTGACGAGGAGGTCCATCCCCGTGATCTCCGTCTCGTACCCGGCGAACGCCTCCGCCGCGTACGCGCGGACGTCATCGAGGAGCGCCCGACGCGCGTCGTCCCCCATCTGCCGCGTCCGGATCGAGATGCGCGCGGTGGCGAAGTCGCCTGCCACGTAGTCCCGCAGGCTCGCGCCGCCGGAGAGCTGGTAGAGGAGGATCAGGCCCGCCACTTCCCGCCGGGTCTCCGGAACCGCGTAGAACGCATCGTCGTCCCCGTGGAACGCCCGGTTCGAGAGCTTCACCGTGTCAGCGAACGAGTAGACCGCGCTCACCTCGCCGTGCGTCGACGCGAGCTCCGCCAACCCGTCCATCGCACGGAGGTTGGCCGGCTCCTTGAACGCGTCTCGCTCGCCGAAGATCAGCACCTCGGTGCTGGAGACCCCGCTCAACCGGTCGTCGAGGAAGTCGATCGACGTACGAACCGCCGACCCCGTTCGGAAGTAGTCGACCATCGCCCCCTTCGCCTCGATCAGGGCAATGCCGACGCCCATCCCCGCGATCACAGCGAGCGCCACGCCGGTGACGACCCAGGGACGCGCGCCATCGACCCGGCCGATCGCGGCGAGTGCGCGCTCGAGCGTCCGGTTGCTCGGCGGGCGCGCGCGTCGGCGGCTCGTCCAATCCATCCCGGCGGGAACGATCACCATCGCGAGGAGGAACGACGTCATGATCCCGAACGCCGCGAAGAACCCGAGCTGGCGGATCGCCGGGATCTGGCTGACGGCGAGCGAGCCGAACCCGACCGCCGTCGTCAGCGCGGTGAACAGGCACGGCCGCCCCGCACGGCGGTACGTGGCGATGAGCGCTTCCTCCCGAGACGCGCCGGATCCTCGCTCCGTCCAGTAGTGCGAGATCAGGTGCACCGAGCTCGCCACGCCGATCACGGTGATCAGCGCGAACAGCGTCGTCGACACCGGTGTGATCGGGGAGCCGACGAGCGACTTCAGACCGAGCGTCCATCCGAGGCTGACGACGACCGTGACCAGCGGGAGGATCACGCTCGGAACGTGGCGGAAGAAGAGGAAGAGCAATCCGCCGGTGAGGACGAGCCCGAGCGGGAAGAAGACGAGGATGTCCCGATCGAGCATCCGCTCGACCTCGCGCTCGGTCAGCGTGCTCCCGCCGGTGTAGAAGCGCAGGCCCGTCGCGGCCGCTTCCTCGTCGAGAACGGTCTCCAACCCGGCGAGGATTGCGGTCGACGCTTCCTCGTAGATCCCGTCGTCCGGACGCTCGATCTCGAGCACGACCGCCACCGTCTCCTCGTCGTGGGAGATCAGGTTCCCGCCGAGAAACGGGTTGACCGCGATCCGGCTGCGAACGCGCTCGACGTCGATCGCGTCGACCTCTCCGATCAGCGGGCGCACCTCGAGTGCCGTCTCCGCCCCGACGATGTCGTCGACGGTCGCGAGGCTCAGCGCGTCGGCGACGTGGGGAACGGTCCGTTCGAGCCGCTCGGTCAACGTGCGAAGGTAGGCGATCGACAACGCGGAGAACGGCTCGGGCCAGTCGTAGGCGACGACGACGAACTCGCCGGAGTCGAACCGCTCCTCGAACGTGTCGTAGGTCTCGAGGATCGGATCGCCGGCCGGGTACCACGTCGTCTCGTCCTCCTCCATCCCGAGATCCCCGAGTTGGAGGGCGAAGAAGACGCTGATGAGGATCACGCCGGTGAGCCAGATCCCCCTACGCTTCAGAATCGCCGCCCCGAATGCCTCCATCGCCCTCCTCTCGAATCGACGGACTGGCGAGAATGGTAGTCGAGGCTCGGAGGCCGGGCCAGAGGTGTCCGTTCGGCGGGCCGCGTTCGGCCCCGGCGATCACGCGTCTTCTCTGTGGAACAGGGAGTGGCAGAGGGACTGCTGCAGCGCGCCGAGTTTCTCCAGAGCCGACGCGATCCGGATGCGGACCTCGATCGGAAGGGGCGTCGGGCGGAGGCCACGGATCCGCGCGTAGTCGATCTGCGGGAGCGGATCGTTCCGCCGCTGCACGGCGTCGAGCGAAACGTAACTCAGCGCCTCGCGGGCCTTGAAGATCTCGGCGATTCCGTCCTCGGTGATGTTGACCTCCTCCGCCAACTCGCCGAGCGTCGGCAGCTCGCCCTTCTCCTGGAGAAGCCGCGTCTCCGCCACCTCGATCTGGCGATTGAGATCCCGCATCCACCCCGGGATCGTCGTCGTCTGGACACGTTCCCGCACGTGCTGCCGGATCTCGCCCTTGATCAAGTTCTCCGCGTACTCGCGAAACGCCTTCCCGTGAGCGAGGTCGAAGTTGTGGACCGCATTCAGGAGCCCCAAGTAGCCGGCGCGGAACAGCTCCTCGCGGGGGAACCCGGTGCCCGCGAACGACTCGTCGATCACCGCGTCGAGGATCGACGTCGCTCGGCGCAGGATCTCTTCGCGCAGCGCGGTCGTCTCCTCCTGCTCCGACGCCAGATCGTGCAAGAGATCGTCGAGAGGGCGGTCATCGCGAACCCGTTCGCTCACCCGGCTCCTCCTCTAGAAGCTGAGCTCGAAACCGAACGTCACACTCTCGATCCCCGTCGCCGTGAACTGGGCTCGCGTGTACAGCACGACCCCGCTGAACGAGACGCCCGCGTAGACGCACTCGCCGGCGAATCCGGTCGCGTCGAACGTCGTCAGGCTGACGAACGAGACCGGCTCGATCACCGCGTCGATCGCGATCGACTCCTCGGCAAACAGGAACGATCCGTCGAAGACGGTTTCGGAGGTGACAACGACGCTGCAGATCTCGAACGAGACGGCGAACGCCTGTCCCCCGAAGACGATCGGAATCGGCCCCGGCGGCACCGTCTCAGCGAACGTCGTGTGCGAGGTGAATCGGACCACGTCGACCAGCAGGTCGACGATGAACCCGAGTCCCGTGATCGCGAACGATCCATCGAGTGTCATCGAGGTCAGGAAGCTCAGGCTCGGTTCCTCGAACCGATAGCCGAGCTCGAACAGCATCTGCGAGAGACCCTGGTAGTCGAACCACGTCGTCGAACTGGCAATCATCCCCAGGTAGTCGACCTCGAGGCGCACGAGAGCTTCCTCGAAGTAGAACCCGTCGACGATCGTCACGTCCGATTGGACCGCGGGGAGGCAGATCGTGTCCATGTACGTGAACAGCGACAGGAGCTGGTACGAGAACGGCGCCTCGACGCCGCCGAGGAGGTTGACCAGATCGACCGCACCGAAGCCGGTCAGCGTGGCGATCGAGAACCCGCAGACGATTCCGCTGGAGATCTCGACGACGGCCCCCATCGTGTAATCGGGCGTCTGCACGCCGCCGATGTCGGCGAGGATCCAATCGACGCCGAGATCGACCCCGACGATGCCGAGATCGACGGACAGCTCGTTCCAGCTGAACGCCGGCTCGAAGCGAATCTCCTCCGCAACCTGGACGGCCCCGAGATCGACCTCGAGGACGACAATCTCGCCCTGGAATCCGAGCAAGTCGAACTGGGTCTCGGATGCGAACGAGAATCCGTCGATGTCGAATCCGAGGCTCAGGTCCGCCCCGATGTTGAACGACGCAGGCGGAACCGGCGTGTAGGTGACCTCGAGCCCGACCCTCCCTGAGAAGCCGAGATCGTTCGCCGCCGCCGTTCCGCCCCCGAGGAGGGAAACGAGGAGGACGAACGCGATCCAGCGTGCGCACGTGCGTGGCATGGTGACCTCCTCCAAGATCTCCCCGCGAGGGTATGAGACGAGGGTGTCCAGACGCGGGAAACCGGGCCGGATCGGTCCGTGGGTTCGTCACCGCCGATCGGGACAGTTGGCCTGCACCTCATCGACATGAGATGTGGCGAGGTGAACGCGTTGACAAGAGAGGCTGAGCTCGGCCGCTACGCCCGCTTGTCGATCTCCATCACGGTCAGAACCAGGCCCGTGAGAAGCTTCGGATAGAAGTCGGTCGACTTCTGGGGCATCTTCTCGCCGTGGTCGGCGACGCGAACGACCTCCCCGGCCGACGTCGCGTTCAGGACGAGGAGCATCTGCTCGTCTCCCGACTCCACCTTCGCCAGGCCCGCCGCGGCATCGACGGTGTAGGTCACGTTCGTCTGCTCCTCGAGCGCTCGGGCATCGATCCCGAGGAGACGATCGAGGATCGCCGAGTGAAGGATCGACACGTCGAGCTGCGCGTAGTCCTCGGACCGATCGCTTGGCATGAGCGTCTTCGGATCGATCTCCGACCGCAGCGTCAACGTCGCGAAACCCGCGCCCGTCGCGCAACCGAACGTGTGGCTCGCCGCGCCCTCACCGGTCGCCTTCATCAAGTCACACAGGGACGAGTATCGATCGACGACGAACTGCGTCTCGGCGCGCTGAAGGAACCCGGTGAAGTCGAACGCCTCCACGCCGTGCACGAGCCGATGGATCGGCCGAATCGACATCCCCGGCTCTTCGACGTTGAACAGCGTCATCATTCGCACGTCGAACGACTCGGGCGCGGCCGGCTGCCAGCCCGCCGTCTCGCACTCGCGCAGGTAGTTGACTGCCGTCTCGTAGCGGTGATGGCCGTCGGCGATGTACAGGTCCTTGTCGGCGAGTGCACGCTGGACCGTCGCAACCGTCTCGCCATCGGTGATCGCCCAGATGCGATGATCGTTCCCGTCCGCGTCCTTCGCGGCGACGGTCGGCGATCGCCCTTCGATCGCGCGGTCGACTGCCGCATCGGCGGTTCGCGTCGGGTCGGCGTAGAGCATGAAGATGTGGCCGAAGTTCGCCTCCGTCGCCCGGATCAGCTTGAGACGGTCCTCCCGCGGACCGCGGAGGGTCCGCTCGTGAGCGTGGACCTTCTCCGGCTCGAGCCGCCCGAGGGCGATCACGCCTTTCCGGGTCAGCGTCTCCCCGCCGAACGCGTAGGTCTGGTGGTACGCGTAGAGGGCCGGCTCGGCGTCGCGCTTGAGAACGCCCTGCTCGATCCAGTTCCCGAGGAACTCGGCAGCGCGGGTGTAGACGTTCGCGGTCGCGTCGTCGCCCGCCTCCTCGATCCCCTTGATGATTCGGACGATGTTGTGAGGGCTTCTCTCGTAGCACGCGCGCTGCACGTCGGGGTACACCCGATCGTACGGCGGGGCGACGACATCCGTGATCGCGCCGACGACGCGTTCGTCGTACCGGTACCCTCGGAACGGGAGGATCTCAGCCACGCGGTCTCCTTTCTAGCTCGACGATCGCGCGAAGTCGATCATGATCTGCGCCGCCTCGGCGCCAACGCGCGCCTGCGCTTCGACCGTCGCCGCGCCGATATGCGGCGTCAGCGAGACATTCTCCAGGCCGAGAAGCTCCTCGTCGCCCGTTGTCGGCTCAGTCGCAAACACGTCGAGCGCCGCGCCGGCGACCTTGCCCGCCTTGATCGACGCGGCGAGCGCCGCCTCGTCAACGACGCCCCCCCGAGCGCAGTTGACGATCCGAACGCCGTCCTTCATCCGGGCGAACTCGTTCTCGCCGAGCGTCGCCCCGACTACCGGGTCAAACGGGATGTGAAGCGAGATGAAGTCGCTCTCCGCAAGCAGGCGGTCCATCGGGACCATCTCCGCCAGGCCGGGGACCGGGCATGTGTCGAGGTACGCGTCGTAGGCGATGACCCGCATCCCGAGCGCGGTCGCCTTGGTCGCCAGAGCACAGCCGATCCGTCCGATCCCGATCAGGCCGAGCGTCTTTCCGTCGATCTCGATCCCCTTGAGCGCCTTCTTCTCCCACTTCCCGCTCTTCATCGACGCGGTCCCGCGACCGATGTGGCGGGCAAGGGAGAGCATGTGGCCGAGCGCGAGCTCGGCGACCGAGTTCGAGCTCGCCGCGGGCGTGTTGCGGACGGCGATCCCCTTCTCTTCTGCGTAGTCGACGTCAACGTTGTCCAGCCCGACTCCGGCACGAACGATCAGCCTGAGACGGGTCCCCGCGTCGACGATCGGCGCCCGGACCTTCGTTGCACTGCGAATGACGATTGCATCGTAGGCGCCGATCTCGCCGGCGAGTTCCTCCGGCGAGAGATCCGTCTTCTCGTCGACTTCGAGACCCGCATCGCGCATCGCGGCGACGGCCTTCGGGTCGAGTGGATCGGATGCAAGAACACGAAACGCCATGGAATCCCCCTCCTACAGCTCGAGAACGGTCTCGATGACCTTCAGCAGGCCCTCGATCTCGTCGACCTGCGTGTCTCCCATGTGCGCGATCCGGAACGTCTTCCCCTTGATGTCGCCGTACCCGTTGGAGATCCGCACGTTGTAGTCGTCGGCGAGCGTCTTGATCAGCGCGGCAACATCGATCCCGCGCGTGTTCTCGATGCAGGTCAGCGTCTGCGACCAGTACCCATTCTCGGGATAGATGTCGAAGTGCCGCTTCGACCAGGCTTGGACGATCCCGGCCATCTTCGCGTGCCGCGCGAACCGCGCCTCGAGCCCCTCGGCGAGCATGTCGTCGAGCTGCGCATCGAGCGCGTACATGTGCGGGATCGCCGGCGTCGACGGGGTCTGGTTCTTCAGGTGCGACTTGTGCATCTTCGGCAGGCTGAAGTAGTAGCTGCGCGGGGGGACGTCGTTCGCACGGGCAAGAGCTCGTTCACTCACCGCGGCGACGGCCAGTCCCGCCGGCAAGGCGAACGCCTTCTGCACACCGGCGAGGACGAAGTCGAGCTTCCACGCGTCGGTCTCGATCTTGGCTCCCGCCATCCCGCTGACGGCGTCGACGAGGAGGAAGACGTCCGGGTATCCGGCGACGACCTCAGCGATCTCGCGCAACGGATTCATCATCCCCGTCGAGGTCTCGTTGAAGACGAGGGTCACCGCATCGTAGGCGCCGGCCGCCAGCTGCTCGTCGACCATCTCCGGCTTCACGGCGACGTTCCACGGGAGCTCGTACGCGTCGCACGGCACGCCGTTGCCGACGGTGATCTCGTGCCACCGCTTGGAGAACGCCCCGTTCACGAGATTCAGGCAGCGCTTGGCGACGAGGTTGGTGACCGCCGCCTCCATCGCCCCCGTCGACGACGACGTGAACAAGAGCACCGGGTTCTCCGTGTACAGCAGCTGCTGGAGCTTCGGCTGGATCGCCCCGTAGAGCTCGGAAAACTCCGGCGCACGGTGGTGAATCTGCGGCGTTGCCAGTTCCTTCAAGATCTCCGGGCGGACCTGCGTTGGTCCCGGAGTGAGTAGACGCTTGAACATCATCCCTCCATCTTCTGTTCGATTCGGCGGGAAGGATACATCCGTCAATCCCCGTCCGCAACGGCCATTCACGGGCCCGACGCGCCCAGCTCGGCGGTACCGAAACGCCGTCTCCGGTCCGGTTGGAGGAGACGCCAGCGGCGGCTAGAATCGGAGATCGCAAAGGAGGCTCCATGGGCGCAGCCGTCTTCCTCGGCGCCGTCGTCGTCATCATCCTGGTTTGGGGAGCGTTCACGCGCCGTCGGCTCGCGTATCTGCGCGGGAAGGCCGAGGGGGCTTGGGCCGAGATCGACGCCCAGCTGCACCGTCGGTGGGACCTCGTCCCCGCGCTCGTCGAGGCCGTCAGCGCTTGCACGCCGAACGAGACAGCCGTCTTCGACCGCGTCGAAGCGGTGAAGGCGCGCGCCCTCGATGCGACGAGCCCGCCCGAGCACGCGGCCGCAGCGGCGGCGCTGAACAACGCACTGTTCCCGCTGTTCGCGATCGCCGAGGAGTGCGAGGCCCTTCGCGCGAGCGAGCGCTTCGCCGGAATTCGACGTTCGCTCGAAGAGGCGGAAGATGCGATCCAGCGCGCCAAGCGCGTCCACAACGCGGCCGTTCACGAACTGAACGCGGGGATCGGCAGCTTTCCCCGAAGCCTCGTCGCCGGTCTGTTCGGCTTCCGCCCCCGCCGATACTACGCGCTCCCCGGGGACGAGGAACGCCAAGCAGCGCGGGCGCAACTCTGATGCGACACAGCACCGCAGCCCTCCTCGTCGTTCTCCTGTGCGGCCTCGCCGCGATCGGGAGCCTGGTCATCGACTGGTTCGACGCGCGCATCGAGCTCGCCGCGGACGGAAGCCTGCGCGTCGAAGAGCGGATCACCGTTACGTTCTCCTCGCCCCATCACGGGATCGAACGCCACATCCCGGTCTCGTATCGCGTCCCGGCGACAGGGGCCAACCAGACGATCACGTTCGCGCTCGGCGCGGTCACTCTCGACGGCAGTGCGGTCCCCGTTCGGTCGAGCCAACGAGGCCGGAACCGATACCTCCGAATCGGCGACCCGGAGCGGACGATCCTCGGGACGCACACCTATGCGATCGCCTACACCGTCGACCGCGCTCTCCTCTTCCACCCCGACGATCTTCAACTCTACTGGAACGTCACCGGAAACGAGTCGAGGCATCGGATCGACCGCGCCACAGCATCGATCGCTCTTCCTGAATCGGTCGACCCGACCGCAGTCTCGGCAACGTCGTACGTCGGCTATCCGAGCCAGTCGAGCCAACGCTCGCCGCTCCCCGTCGATGCCACCGGGCTCATCGTCTTCGACGGCGGCCCATTCCACCCGGGCGAGGGGCTGACGGTCGACCTCTCGATTCCACGAGACGTCCTCCCAATCGCCCCGCCGACGTTCGCCGAGCGCGTGCTCTGGTTCCTCGACGCAAACAAGCCCGCCGCCCTCCCGCTCGTCGCGCTCGTCGTGATGCTCGTCGTCTGGTTTCGGACCGGACGGGATCCGCGCAAGCGGGTGATCGCGTCGGCGTTCGCGCCCCCGACTGGCATGGGACCGGGCGAGGTCGGCGTTCTGATCGACGATCGCGTCGACGTCCGCGACGTCTCAGCGATCGTCGTCGGGCTCGCCGTCGCCGGACACCTTCGCATCGAGGAGATCGGAGACGACGATCCCGGGAGGACGAGCCGCGCAACGCCCCTCGACTACCGATTCGTTCGCTGCACAGACTCGGCCCGTGCGCTCTCGCCCGCGGAGCAGACGGTCCTCGACGCGATCTTCGACGAGGATCGGACCGAGCGGACGCTGTCGTCCCTCGAGACAGACTTCTACCGACACCTTCCCGCGGTCAAGTCTCGCTTGTACGGGGATCTGATCGAGAAGGGGTACTACCCGCACAACCCGGAACGCACACGCAGCTTCTACCGGAACCTCGGCGGCCTCGGGATCGCGGGGGGAGTCGCGATCGCCTTCTCGCTCGCGTCCGTCTATCTCGGTGCCGCCGTCGCCGCAAGCGGTCTCGTCGTCCTCGCCTTCTCGCCGATCATGCCGCGCAAGACGCAGCGGGGCGTCCGCGTCCTCGAGGAGATCCTCGGACTCGCTCGCTACATCCGACTCGCCGAAGTCGACCGGATCGAGTTCCACGACACACCCGAGAAGAACCCGCAGACGTTCGAGCGACTCCTCCCCTACGCGATCGCCCTCAACCTGACCCGAATCTGGACAGCGCAGTTCGAAGGGCTTCTCGATGAGCCGCCCGACTGGTATCGCGGGGCAACCCCCGTCTTCCGCGGACACCTGTTCGCGCTATCGATGCTTCACCTCTCTTCGGGGATGAACCGGACGCTCGCCTCGGCGCCGCGCACGGCGGCCGGCGGACGTTCGGCCTGGGGCGGCGGCGCGCGGTTCGGCGGCGGCTTCTCCGGCGGTGGGTTCGGGGGAGGAGGAACCGGCGGCTGGTAGGCGCGACGCGACGAGTCTCAGGAACCGATGGCGGTCGACAGGAATCGCCATGCGCAATGCCCGCCGCCGAGACATTCGTCCAGATCCCTCAGATCTCGCGTTGGGAACGCCACTTGAGCGACCTCAAGACGCACCACCCGGGAACCTTCCCGGCCCTCTCGGGTATCCTGATCGAGCGCGCATCGAAGAAAGGTGAGGGATGAACCACCGACACCGCATCGTTCTCCTCGGCGTCGCCGTTGCTCTTGTCGTCTCCCTCGCGTCGCTCGGAGAGACGACACAACTCGTCAGCTGGACCGAGAGCATCCGCCTCGACTGGAGCCAGTTCCGGGGAACCATTCCCACGACCGCGGCGCCGAACGACATCGCCGCCATCCACATGGAGCTCAAGTGGCACACGTTCCACAAGGGCGAGCGCAACGGAAGCGGATGGGTCGGGTACACCTCCCAGGCAATCGTGTCGAACCTGATGAATCCGCAGCTCTCTTGGGCCCGATCGAGTCAAGTGTCCGACGACGCGCTCCGGCACGAGACGTACCATTTCCACCTGAACGAGGTCTATCGACGGAACCTCGAGACGGCCCTCCTCTCCGTTCGTGTCTGCGGTCGAACGGCCGAGGAGACAGGAGACCTTCTCGATCAACGCGTCCGCGAGGTTGCCGATGCGTGGCTCGCCCGGGCGGAGTCGACCCAGGAACAATACGAGGTGGAGACGAACCACGGAACCAACGCCACCGCGCAGCAGAGCTGGGAGCAGAAGATCGACGCCTGGCTCGCCAACCCATCGTCCGCCCCGTAGCCCCGTATTCGGCGTTCGGAGGAAAGGAAGATCATGAAGCGATGGATCGCACTCGGGCTACTGCTCGGCACGCTCGTCGTGGCGCTCGCCGGATGCTGCATAGGGCCCGTCTGCTTCTAGCAGACTCCAGCCCCACCCCGCGCAGGCCGCCTGTCCGAACGCGACGCCTCCGTCTCCGCACGGAACCTGCTCGTTGGTCACGTACTGCAGGCCGCCCCCCTCCACGACGTTCCTGATTCGGGTCGCGATCGCGTCGTTGTACGCCACACCGCCGGAGAGGGCGACCGTTCCGACGTCCCGTTCGCGGGCAACCTCGAGCGCGACGCGCGCCACCCCGTCAGCCAGCGCCGCCTGCGCCGTCGCCGCCACGTCCGCGGACGGCCTCGATTCCGCCAGGTCGACGAGCGAAGCGAATAACGCCGGCGTGTCGATCCTCCACAGCCCTCCGCACCTCTCGACGCTGGCCGCAACGCGGATCGGCTCTCCCTCGGCCGCGGCGGCTTCGAGCCGCATCGCCGGCTCTCCTTCGTAGGTCCGAATCGTCCCAACGCCGAGCCACGCGGCGACGGCGTCGAGGAATCGCCCGGCGCTCGTCGTCCACGGCGCGTTCACGCCTCGGTCGATCTGGGCCAGTAGCGTTGCCGCAACCGCCCGTGGCAGTCCTCGCGCGACGAGCTCCGCCGAGATCCGCTCCGCCGGCCAGCCTGCCTCGGCCAACAGGGCCGCCGCCACTCGGAGCGGCTCTCGAGCCGCCGCGTCTCCTCCCGGAAGCCGGACGGACGCGAGCGCCCCGACGCGTTCGACCGTCCGGCCGCGGGCGACCAGGATCTCGCCCCCCCACGCCGTCCCGTCGGGGCCGTACCCGAAACCATCGAGCACAATCCCGATGGCGGCCGACAGCGCGTGCTCGGCCATCACCGCTCCCAGATGGGCGGCGTGGTGCTGCACACGGACGACCTTTGCGCCCACGGCCTTCCCGATCTCGCCCGCCCGCCGCGTCGTCAGAAACCGCGGATGGAGATCGCAGGCGACGATCTCGGGCGTTCCAAACCCCGTCAGCCGCTGAAGATGGTCGATCGCCTCGGCCAGGAACGTGTCTGTCTCGAGATCGTCGACCGAGCCGATGTGTTGGGAGAGCGTCACGGCTCCGTTTGCGTAGAGACCGAACGTCAGCCCCGTCTCCGGCCCGAGGGCGAGGATCCTCTCCTCGCCGAGATCGGCCGCGATCGACCCCGGCACATACCCCCGCGACCGCCGAAGGAAGACCGTCTTGCCTCCGGCTCTGCGACGGACCGAATCGTCGCACCGCGCCACGATCCGCCGATTGTGGACCAGAACGTGATCGACGATCCCGCCGAGCCGCTCCTCGATCTCCTCGTTCTCGATCAGCATCGGCCGGCCGGGCAGGTTGGCACTAGTCATCACCAGCGGGCGCGCGATCCGATCGAGGAGTAGGACGTGCAGTCCGGTGTAGGGAAGCATCACGCCGACGGTGTGCAATCCGGGCACAACCTCGTCGGGCAACGCCCCTGCGCGCTGGCGAAGGACGACGATCGGGCGCGCTGGGGAGCGCAGGAGCGCTCGTTCCTCGTCGTCGATGTCGGCGATCCGCTCCGCTGCCGCCTCGGTCGCCATCAGAGCGAACGGTTGGCCGGAACGGCCCAGGCGAGTTCGGAGGGCGCGTACCGCATCCGCGTTCATCGCATCGCAGGCGATGTGCGTCCCGCCGATTCCCTTGACTGCGACGATCTCGCCCGATGCGATCGCGTGGACAGTGCGGGCGATTGCGCTCTCCGCCGTCCCGTCAAACGAGAGCTGCGGCCCGCACGCCGGGCAGGCGGTCGTCTGCGCGTGATAGCGACGGTCGCCCGGGTCGGTGTATTCGGCGCGGCACGCGTCGCACATGGGAAACGCATTCATCGAGGTGCGCGGTCGATCGTAGGGGAGGCCCTCGATGACCGTGAACCGCGGACCGCAATCGGTACAGCTCGTCGCCCAATAGCCGGCGAACCGGGAGGTGCCCCGGACGTCATCGATGCACGCATCGCAGATCGCGGTATCCGGCGGGATCGAGCCCGCTCCCGCATCGCCTTCGCCAGACGGCGCGATGACGAACTCCGAACGTCCGCTCGCCGCACACGCCTCCTCGTCGATCGACGCGATCTGCGCGAGTGGGGGCGCCTCCGCACGAAGCGCCGCGACGAACGCATCGACGGCGTCGGCATCCCCTTCGACGACGATCTCGACACCGGCGTCGCCAAGGTTGCGAACCGAGCCGAACAGACCGTGGGCAACCGCCGTGCGATAGACGAACGGCCGAAAGCCGACCCCCTGCACGACACCCCGAACACGAAGCTTGCGACAAGCGGGGTTCATCGGCTCAGGCGGTCTCCTCCGCGGTCGTCCTCAACGAGACGCGGTCGACCGACAGCTCCCGACCCGATCGAATCTCCACGTCCGTACCGCAGATCGGACAGGAGAGCACCGGGACGGCGAAGTGAAGCGTTTCGTCCTCGAGCGTCTTCGCCGGGCCGGCGTAGCCGCAGCTCCGGCAGGCGACCGAGGCCGGGATCGCCTCAATCTCCAGCGTCGCCCCCTCGAGCCGCGTTCCCTGGGCGACCACGTCAAACGCGTTCCGAAGCGCTCGATCCGACAGGATGCGCAGGTCTCCCTTCTTCAGGAAGACGGCGGTGACCTCCCCTTCGTGCTCTTCGAGGCGCGGGAGGAGGGCGTCGACGAGCTCGACTACCACAGAGTATTCGTGCATTCGATCCCGATCGCGCGGGCGAGTTCGTCGATCCCGCGATCGTGTCGTGCCGCGGCGAGAACGACCGTTCCATGGGGGTTGAGAGCCCGATAGTCGGAGACGATTCGATCCGGATCGACCCCGACCGCATCCGCGAGGTCTGTCTTGTTGACAACGACCACGTCCGTCTGAGCGAAGATCTTCGGATGCTTGCGCACCATGTCGTCTCCCTCGGTCACCGAGATGACGATCATCTCTCGCTCCGTCCCCAACGGGAAATCTGCCGGACAGATCAGGTTTCCGACGTTCTCGATGAACAGGAGGTCGAGGTCGCCGAGCGGGAGCTCGTCGAGCGCGTGGGCGACGGTGTGCGCGTCGAGATGGCAATCGTCCTCGGTGTTGATGTTCGCGGTCGGAGCGTCGCAGGCGACGAACCGCCGGTAGTCGTCGTCGCCGGCCGAGTCGGCCGCGATTGCTCCGGCGCGAAGCCCGGACGACGAAGCGCGCGCGATCAGCCGCTCGATCAGAGTCGTCTTCCCGCTTCCGATCGCTCCGAGAACGCTGATCGCCCTGACGCCAGCATCCTTCAAACGTCGATAGTTGGCATCGGCCAGCTCAAGCTGGCGAGCGAGGATCTCTTCACCGCTGAATCGAACGTCGTGCATGTCCCCCCTCCGGAAGCCCCATGATATGGCCACTTCGGATCGCCCGCAAGGCCGTCCCGCCTCGTCGCGGCCGAACACGCGCGCCATCGAGCACCTTGACCGGCGATGTCGCGAGCCTATCATATTGGACCTCTAGGGACAGTTTCGATCCGTGAACCATGCGCCCGGCGAAACGTATATACTCTCGACGAAGCGCCGCGCTTCCCACGCGCGGCGCGTGTCCGATCTCCTGGGCAAGGGAGAGACCGGAAAGGGGAAGACAGATGACGAGCAGGTTGGCCGGCACGGCACTGATGATTCTCATCCTCGGACTCGCGGCGACCGCGGCACCGGAGATCCACGTCGACCTCGAGACGTACGATTTCGGATCCGTGATTGAAGGGTTCGCGGTCGAACACACGTTCGTTCTGTCGAACGTCGGCGATGAGACCCTGACGATCAGCCGCGTCTACGCCGGATGCGGATGCACGACCACGACCCTCGCCACCGACGAGCTCGCGCCCGGCGAGTCGGTCGAACTCCATGCGATCGTCAGCACGAACGGATTCGGCGGACGCACGATCTCGAAACCGGTCTACGTCTACTCGAACGACCCCCGCTTCGCCGAGGAGGGCGGGCCGGAGCGACTCGTCCTCTACTTCACGGGGACCGTCGTCCGTGCCGAGGCTCACCACACGACGATCGAAGACGTGTACCTCTACGCGCTGCCGCTCATCGACCTTCGCTCCGAGAGCGCGTTCACGTCGGGACACTTCGTCGGTGCGCTGAACGTGCCCGCTGAAACGCTTCTCGACAGTCTCGATCGCCTCCCGAAGACGAACGTGATCGTTCTCTACGACGCGACCGGCGCAGTCGCCGATGAGATCGTCCTCGACGTCATCGCCGCCGGGTTCCCGCTCGCCCGGGCCCTCTCCGGCGGCCTCGCCGCCTGGGTTTCGACGTACGGCGTCGAGTACTTGATCCCCGAGCCCACTGATTTCGACTACGGGGACCCGGTGCGAGCGCTCGCTGGTTCGTCCCTCGAGGCGCACCATCTCCGAAGCGCCCTGTCGATTCTGGTCGATCTCCGATCGGCGGACGCGTTCGCTGCCGGTCACCTGATCGGGGCGACGAACATCCCGATCGATGACTTCGACGTCGACACTCTCGCCGACCGACTCGGTACGCTCACCTCCGATGCGCAGATCATCGTCTACGATCAGACCGGACCCGAGAGCGACGCAATCGCGCGCACGCTCATCGACGCCGGCTACGTCGATGCCAAGAGTCTCCTCGGCGGGCTCGACGAGTGGATGAGAATCTACGGAGATGAGCTGATCTGGCAGGAGACGCCGTAGCATCGCCGATGGTCGTCCGAACAAGAGAAGGGATGCGCGCGTTGAGCAGATCTCGAGCGATGGCGATTACGCTTGCCGTCACGATCGCGCTCGTCGCCGTCGCGTTCTCGGGCGGCGCGACGACGCTTGTTCTGTTCCACGAACACGGCTGCTCCCACTGCGCTCGGACGCAGGCGTTCCTGGACGAAATCGGCCCGTACCATCCGACCCTCGAGATCGTCCGTTACGAGATCCACGACCCCGAAGGGCAAGAGGCGCTTCTCGGGCTTCTGAATGCGTACGACGTCGAGGTCGGCTCCGTGCCGATCCTGTTCGTCGGCGACGTCGCTCTCGTGAGCGGAGTCTTCTACGGCCTGTTTCCCGAACCGTACCCGGCCGCCGGACGCGCCGAGGAGATCGCCCTCGAGGACGCGATTCGTCGCGCGATCGATGAGAACGCGCCGTCCCCGCTCGAGCGGCTCGTCGATGGCGAACCGACCGGACTCGCCGAGACGTTGACGATCCCGGCCGTGATTCTCGCCGCCGCCGCTGACTCGGTGAACCCGTGCACGTTCGCCGTCCTCGTCCTCTTGCTCGGGACTCTCCTCGTCGCCGGCCGGAAAGGGAAGATCCTGCAGGCCGGACTCACATTCACACTCGCGATCTACATCTCGTACTTCCTGATGGGTATCGGCATCTTCTCCGCCATCCAGGCGGCGGGGATCCAGCGCCCGTTCATCCTCGCCGTCTCGTCGCTCGCGATCCTGCTCGGGCTGTGGAACATGAAGGACTACTTCGCCTACGGCAAGTGGTTCTCGATCGAAGTGCCGAAGCGTTGGCGTCCGACGGTGAAACGGATCACGTCGTCCGTCGTCTCCGTCCCCGGCGCGTTCGCCGTCGGCGTGCTCGACTCGCTGTTTCTCCTCCCCTGCTCCTCGGGCCCGTACATCGCGATCCTGGCTCTCCTCTCCAAGACGGCGAGCCGCACCGAGGGAATCCTGTACCTGCTGCTGTACAACTTCATCTTCGTGCTCCCGCTCCTCGTCATCACGTTCGCCGTCCACTTCGGGTTCACGACGACCGCACGGGCCGAGCGTTGGCGGTCGGCACGTCTCGGGAAGCTCCACCTGGTCTCTGGCGGAGTGATGCTCCTTCTCGGCGTCGGCATGATCATCGCCGTTTCGTTGGGCTACATGTGATGACGCTCGGACGGAGCGTCTCTGCAACAGAGAAGCTGGCCCGGTGGGCACCTCATGCGCTCCTCGCGCTGGCCGCGGTGGCCCTCGTCGGCGTCATTGCAGCAGCCGCCCCGGAGGACCCTGTGATCCTGGTCTTCTTCGAGGAGGGGTGCCCGAGCTGCGAGACGGTCGACGCCCTGATCGTCGAGCTCGCAGCGGACCTCCCGACATCGTCGGTCGCGAGATACGAGATCTCGGACGCGGACCGATTCGAGCTTCTCACGAGACTCGCCGCCGCATTCGAGATCGAGTTCGACAGCGTGCCGGTCGTCTTCGTCGGCGACGAAGCGATCGTTGGGGCCGGACGATCGTCTGAGTTCGGCCTCCGAGCGGCAATCGGCGACTGCGTCGTACGCGGCTGCCCGTCGCCGCTCGACCGAGTCCGTCCGCCCGCCTTCCCGTGGCTCGACCTCGTCCGCCTCGCGGGGCTGCTCGGGCTCGTCGCCCTTCTCGCCGCGCTTCAACCGCGCTAGCTCGCGTCGGCCTCGGTCGATCGCCGCGCTGCTATACTCGGGCAGGCGGAGGGCTCGAATGAACGACGCGAACATGCGGTCTCTCGAATCACGAACGAGCGAAGAGCTGATCGGTCTGCTGCACGACAGCGTCGGAAGCGATGGCAACGCCGCAACCGTCGCCGCCTTGCGGGAGGAGATCGTCCGCCGCAACGTCGGGCTGGTGAAGTCAGTTGCAGCGCAGTTCGTCCACTCGGGCGAACTCCTCGACGACCTGATTCAAGCCGGATACATCGGGCTCCTCAACGCCGTTACCAACTTCAATCTCTCCAAGGGAGCCCGCTTCTCGACCTACGCGACTCACCTCATCCGGGGTGAGATCCGCCACTTCATTCGGGACAAGCACACGACGATCCGTATCCCGCAGTGGGTCCAGACGATGAATCGCCGACTGAAGGCCGCCGAAGAGGCGTTGTTTCAGGCCGAGGGACGACCGCCGACGTTAACCGAACTCGCAGCGCAACTCGACCTGACGCCGGATCAAGTCGCCGCCATCCTCCGGGGACGCGAGTCGATGACCTACGTCTCGATCGATCGCGATCGGAGGGAGAACGACCCGAACCCGGTCCCCCCGTCCATCGAGCATCTGATGCCACCATCGGACGCACTCCCCCACGACGTAAGGATGAGAGTTCTGGTCGCCATCGATCGGCTGACGACGATCCAGCAACAGGTCATCCAGGGGCTGTTCTACCACGGGAAGAGCCAATCCGAGGTGGGAGACGAACTCGGGATCTCCCAGCGGCAGGTCTCCCGAATGAAGGATCGAATCCTCTCCGAGATGCGGGAGTCCCTCGACGGAGAACGCACTACAGACAACTAGACCGGGCCGACTTGAGGCACAATCGGCCGTAGGGGGAATGACGTGACGGACGGAAACGAGGCGATGGATCTCCTCACACTGATCGGTCGAGCCATCGAGCAGCTGCAACGGAGTGTCGCGCTGTTCGAGTCGCGCGAGCGAAACGGCGGCGTACAGCGTCTCGCCGACGTGATCGACGAGATCGATCTCTACCTCAAGGGATCGGACGACGATCCCATCCTCCACCTCGCGGCTCTCCCGGCATCACGCGTCCGCGAAGGCCTCCTCGATGTCCGGGCCGATCTGACGACGGTGATCGACGCCCTGCAAGACACCCACGCCGAACCATGCTCTCCGCGCCCCGAGCACTGATCACCGGCTCGAGCCGCGGCGTCGGACTCGCCGTCGCCGAGGAACTCGTCCACCGCGGCTACGCGGTCGTGCTCAACTACGCGCACGACGAGACGACCGCGATGCATGCCGTGGAGCACCTCCGCCAGGTCGACAGCGACGTAGCCGCTGTCCGCGCCGACGTGACCGACGAGCGCGCGGTCGCTCGTCTCGTCGCCGAAGTCCTCTCCGGCGGACCGATCGACCTCCTCGTCAACAATGTTGGTGACTTCCTGTTCAAGCCATTCGTGGAGACGACCGCAACGGAGTGGGACGGGATCCTTCGAAGTAACCTGACCAGCGCCGCGCTCTGCTGTCGCGCCGTCCTGCCGAGCATGCGCGCTCGAACCGCAGGCCAGATCGTCAACGTCGCATCGATGAACGCGGGGGTTCTGCGCGCGAAGCCGAACACGCTTCCGTACGCGATTGCGAACGCAGGAGTCGTTCTTCTGACCAAGACCCTCGCCGTCACTGAGGGCCGGTTCGGAATCCGCGTCAACGCCGTCTCGCCTGGATTCGTGGCGACCGGAGACTACCCGCCCCAAGACGCTCGCCGGCAGATCCCGCTCGGCAGGGCCGCCTTCGCCTCGGAGATCGCCAAGACGATCGCGTTTCTCGCCTCGGACGAAGCGTCCTACGTCACCGGAGCCGTCCTCGACGTCCACGGAGGCGCGTTCCTCTAGTCCTCAAACACCTCCGCGCGGAGCTGCCCGCCGACGGAGTCGATGATCACACGTGTCGTTCCGTCGCCAGAGACAACGACGTTCTCCAGCTCGATCGGCGGCGCCGCGTCGATGACGATCGTGTACGTTCCTGCCGGAAGCTGACCGGGGCCCGCATCGCCGAGACGTCCGGAATAGACGACGTTTCCGTCCCGGTCCGTGATCGTGTAGGAGAGCGGCGCGGCGAGGCTGAGGGCAAGCGTGAGCTCCTCAGCATCCTCGGCGTCAAGATACTCACCACTGAGGACGCCCGCGATCGCGATCAGCTGCTCTCGGGCAGCAAGGTTCCCGCCGACGTCGAATCCGATCGTGTACGCCGTCATCTGCGCACCAGAGGACGCAAGGTCTTGAGTGGCCTGAATCGGGTTCCCCTTACAGGTCTCCATCCCGTCACTGACGATCACGACCGTCTTCGGACCGGGAATGCTCGCGCAGTCGTCGATCGCTTGCTCGATCGCGTAGGCGAGTGGTGTCGAGCCGCCCGGCACGATCGCTCGAACCGCCGCGCGCAACGCAGTCAGGTCGAGCGGATCGTCGAGCGGAGAGATCAACTTGCTCTGCTCGCAACTGGCGAAGGTTCGGAATCCGACGGTCGCCCCGTCGGGGAGACGGTCGAGCAGCCCGATCACGGCGTCCTTGGCGATTTCGATCTTCGCCCGTTCGTCGATCAGCTCTCCCATACTCGAGGTCGTGTCGAGCAGGATCAAGATCACGTCGGACGTACGTTGCCCGAAGCTGAACACCAACTGACCGACCGGCTGAATCGCCAATCCGCCCGACGCCTCACCGAAGAAGACCTCCTCTTCTCCCGTTCCCATCGCGCCGATGGCATCGATGCTCGCGCCCGGGCAGTCGGAGTGGTCTTCGTCTGCGGGAACGTCCGTCAGACGAACGAAACGAAACTCGTCGTCCTCATCGACGTACGGCCCGATGTCGATCGAGGCCGGACATCCCGCGGCTTCTCCAACCGGGATCCACGTGAACCCATTCGCACTGATCTCGGCGTAGGCGGGCTTCCCGTTGGTGATGAACACAAAGAGATCGTCCCCGGGAACGTCCATGAGAACGTTGTTGGTGAACTCGATGACCAGGTAGCCACGGTCGTCGATCTCGCTCAGCCGGAATCCGAGTGCGACGGCATGCGTATCGCATCCCTCGCACCCGTAGCAGCCCGAGCAACTGGACGTCAAAGCGTCCGGCGGGCCGAGCGCCTCTTCCGGATCGTCGTACGCGTTTCGAACGCAACTCGCTGCGACGTACGCGACCACTCGATCGGCGAACGCGAGGTCTCCGTGTGGGAACGTGACTCCCGCATAGGTTGTCGGTTCCGCAAGCAGTGTGAGACCGAGCACGCTCACCAAGAACAGGGAGATCGCGATGACTCCCATCGATCGGGCAGGCCCCCTGCCATTCATCCGGTCACCTCCGCCCCTCCTTGTTTCCACCGGTATCCGCAAGCCTTCCATCATAGGCCGATTCCGATCAGAAGGCAAACCCCGCCCGCCGTTCGGCCCGTTTCGGTACATCGTTGACACCCCGCCGGGGGGCCGATACCATGCACCGTGTTGCCGAGGTGGCGGAATTGGCAGACGCGCATGGTTGAGGGCCATGTGGACCTCATACGTCCGTGTGGGTTCAAGTCCCACCCTCGGCATTTGCCTTTCTCGAGCCGGAGGAATCCGACATGAGAGTCCTGTTAGACGTCATGGGAGGAGACGAGCCTCCCCCGGAGCTGGTCAAGGGCGGCGTGCTCATGGGCCGCCGTCGGGGGATCGAGATCGTCTTCGCCGGCGACCCCGAGACGATCGAAGCGTCGCTGGTAGATCTCGGCGAAGCACCCGGAGATCGGTTCGGAATTCTCCCCTGCTCGGAGATCGTTCGGATGGACGATTCCCCGGTCGCCGCCGTCCGCGGCAAGAAGGATTCGTCCCTCGTTCGCGGACTGGAAGCCCTGCGCGACGGACGCGTCGACGCGTTCGTCTCTCCCGGGAACACAGGTGCGATCGTCGCCGGCTCGATCTTCATCCTCGGCCGCACGCAAGGGATCCCACGACCGGGTCTCATGGCCGCTCTGCCCACTGTCCCCGGAAAGGACTTGTGCGTCCTCGACGTCGGCGCCAACAGCGACGCGACGCCTGAGCACTTGGTTCACTTCGCCCTGATGGGCGCCACGTACGCGAAGGAGGTCGCGGGAATCGAGCGACCGACGATCGGCCTGCTCAACATCGGCTCGGAGGAGAAGAAGGGGAGCAAGCTCGCCGGTAGCGCCCACGCACTCCTCTCTGCGAGCCCGCTTCCGTTCGCCGGCAACGTTGAGGCCCATCGCGTTCTCATCGACCGACCCGTCGACGTCGTTGTCAGCGATGGCTTCGTCGGCAACGTGTTCCTGAAGTCGGTCGAGGGAGGCGTTTCCGCGCTCTCGCACCTGCTCAAGCGGACGATCCGCGGGCGCGCAATCGCGATGCTCGGGGCGCTCCTCATGAGCGGGTCGATCGCCCGCGTCAAGGGGACGATGTCCTACCAGCGCCGAGGGGGCGCGCCGCTTCTCGGCGTCAACGGGGTGGTCGTCGTCGCCCACGGTCGCTCGAACGCTGAGGCGATCGGAAGCGCACTCGACGTCGCCTGCCACCAAGTGGAGGCGAAGCTGCTCGACCGGCTCGCGCGCGGCATCAGCGGTTGGGAGACGGATGCCGACTAGGATCACCGGGACCGGCCGCTACCTTCCCAAGACGTGCCTGACCAACGACGATCTCGCCGAGCGCGTCGACACGTCCGACGAGTGGATCGTCCAGCGGACGGGAATCCGCGAACGTTGCCTTCTCCAGAACGGCGAACTCCCGTCGGACATGGGAATCGCCGCTGGCCAACGCGCCATCGATGACGCCGGCGTATCCCCGTCGGACGTCGACGTTCTCGTCGTCGCCACCAACTTCCCGGACATGATCTGTCCGGGCTCCGCGCCGTTCATCGCGGAGGGGCTCGGCCTCGGGTCGACGCCGTTCTTCGACGTCACCGCCGGCTGCACCGGCTTCGTCTACGGATTCGTCGTCGCCGACGGCCTACTCAGAACCGGCCTCTTCCGGCGCGCACTCCTCGTCGGCACCGAAGCGCTCTCCCGGGTGACCGACTGGGACGATCGGCGCACGTGCGTGTTGTTCGGCGACGGGGCCGGGGCCGTCGTCCTCGATCGGAGCGACGGCGACGCCGGCCTCCTCGGGGCGGCGCTGTTCGGAGACCCGGACAAGACGCTCCTCCTCCACATGCCCGGCGGAGGAACGCGCGTTCCCCCGAGCGCGGAGACGGTCGCCTCCGGCGCGCACTTCCTCAAGATGGAGGGGTCGGGCGTCTTCCGGCACGCGGCACCGATGATGGAGCGTGCGACCCACGCAGCCCTCGATGCGGCCGGGCTCGCGCTCGCCGACGTAGACTGGGTCATCCCGCATCAGGCGAACGCCCGAATCATCGACGCGCTGGTCCGCCGCCTCGGCGTGCCGAACGACCGCGTGATCGTGAACCTCGATGCGGTCGCCAATACGTCGGCCGCGTCGATCCCGATCGCCCTCGACGAAGCCCGGCGCGACGGACGGGTCCAGGACGGCGACACCGTCGTCATGACGGCATTCGGCGCCGGCGTCACCTACGGCGCCGTCGTGGTGAGGATCTAGGCGAGGGCATGGTCGACGACACGAACCGGCGGATTGCCTTCCTCTACCCGGGACAGGGCGCAATCCCGGAGGCTCTTCCGCCGTCGACGCCCCAGGTCGAGCGGTTGCTCGCGATCGCCGCATCGCACGACGTCCCCCTGGCGGAGTGGATCCCGAACGGAGATGAGCGCCTCGGCGAGACGCGGGCGATGCAGCCGGCGATCCTGATCGACAGCCTCGTGCGGGATGCCGTACTGCGGCAGTCGGGCCTCGTACCGGCGTTCGTCGCCGGTCACAGCCTCGGCGAATACGCGGCTCTCGTCGGCGCAGGCGTCCTCTCGGCCGAGGGTGCACTCGACCTCGTCTGCGAGCGGGGCCGCCTGATGAACCGCGTCGACGGCGCGATGGCCGCGATCGTCAAGCTCGCGCCGAGCGTGGTCGAACACCTCTGCGACGACGTCGGCTCGGACGTCGTCATCGCCAATCGCAACGGGCCGCGCCAACTCGTCGTCACCGGCACGCACGCCGCGGTCGCCCGGGTCGTCGCCGAGGCGGAGGCCGTCGGAGGGAGGGGCATCCGGCTTCGCGTCTCCGGCCCGTTCCACTCGCCGTTCATGAAGCCGGCCGAGGACGCGCTCGCCCCTTCGATCGCACGGACGACGTTCTCCACGCCGAGCGTTCCGGTCGTCAGTGCGGTCAGCGGCGGGGTCGAACAGGATCCGGGCCGCCTGCGCACCCTGCTGACCGTTCAGATCACTTCGTGCGTCCGCTGGGTCGACGTGGTCGACCGTCTCGCGTCGTCCGGCGTCACGCACGCCGTCGAGATCGGCTCGGGGTCCGTCCTCACCAATCTCGGCAGACGAATCACCGAGAAGATCGCGTTTCTCACCTACGAGGAGGCCGCCGATGGAGTCGTTTGAAGGTCGGATCTGCATCGTCACCGGCGCGACGCGCGGGATCGGTCGCGCCATCGCGCGAACCCTCCACGACGCCGGAGCGACGGTCGTCGGGTTCGGGCGGAATCGAGAGGCCGGAGCGGCGTGGGAGCGCGAGTTGGAGCGGGCGCGCTTCGCACCGGTCGACGTGGGCGTCGAGGACGAGGTGGCAAGCGCCGTCCGTCGCGTCGTGGACGATCTCGGCGGAATCGACCACCTCGTCTGCAACGCCGGGATCACACGAGACGCGCTCTCGCTGCGGATGCCGTCGGACGCGTGGCGACAGGTTCTCGACACCAATCTGACGGGCGCGTTTCACTGCATTCGATCGTCGTTGCGTCACCTGCTGAAGAGCCGCGCCGGATCGATCGTAGCGATCTCCTCGGTGATCGCAGCGACCGGCAACGTGGGGCAGGCGAACTACGCCGCATCCAAAGCCGGATTGGACGCGCTCTGCCGCAGCGTGGCCAAGGAGGTCGCCGGACGCGGCGTACGGGTCAACGTCGTGGCTCCAGGGTTCATCGAGAGCGAGATGACGGCGTCACTCGACGCGGAGACCCGGGCGGCGTACCTCGAACGGATCCCGCTTCGCCGACCGGGAAACCCCGACGAAGTCTCCGCCGTCGTCTCGTTCTTGCTCTCGTCTCAGGCTTCGTATATAACTGGACAGGTGATTGGGGTGAACGGGGGCCTTCACCCCTAGGGTTCGCAACACATGGGAGGTACCTTTGCGATGAGCGACATCTCGGAGAAGGTGAAGACGATCATCTGCGAGCAGCTGATGGTGGACGCTGACGACGTGACTCCCGATTCGTCGTTCGTGGAAGACCTGGGAGCGGACTCGCTCGACACAGTCGAACTGATCATGGAGTTCGAAGACGAGTTCGCGGTGGAGATTCCGGACGAAGAAGCGGAGAAGATCTCGACCGTCGGCGAAGCGACCGCCTTTCTCGAGAACCTCCTTGCCAACAAGGACAAGTAGTTCAGCCCGTCAGCCGTCCACAACGCCAAGCCTCGATCGAGGTCGATCGGTTTCCGTCTAGTATCGTGAGGTGAGGGTATGCCGGAAGGCGAGAAGCGCGGGCGCATCAGCGGAGGAAGCACGAACCCCTACCACGAGGGCCGGAAGTACCCGGAGCCGACCGTCTGCCCTCGCTGCCACCTGATCTACCGAAACGGCAGCTGGCGAGCAGAGCAGGAGCAGGCTGACGACCGACCGACACACGAAAGCCATTGTCCTGCCTGTCGACGAGAGATCGATCTGCTCCCGGCGGGGCTCCTCTACCTGAGCGGCGACTACCTCGGAGGCCATCGCCGCGAGATCCTGAGCATCGCCCGGAACCAGGCCTCTTCGGCCGCCGCACACCGCCCGCTCCAGCGGATCATGTGGATCGAGCAGGACGGGGAAGCCACGGAGATCGCGACGACCAACGGCCACCTCGCGCTGCGGATCGGTAAGGCGATCGAGAGTGCCTGCAAGGGGTCGCTTGACATCAAGCACGCCCCCGAGGACCAGCTCGTCCGCGTCTACTGGAAGCGGGAGGACTGACCGCCGGTCGCAGCCGCCCGTGCCGATCCATCTCCCCCTGCGAAGCTCGTCGCGCCTCTCGCCTAGGATGGGCGATCGCGCAATCTGTAATCCAGATCACAGTATCCGCCCCCCTCCATCGGCTAGAATCCGGCCGGAAGGAAGTCGGATCGATCGATTAAGGAGGTACGGAATGCAGACTCGTTTGCTTCCGCTGGCGGCGGTCGCTCTCGTCGTGTGCGCCATCGCACTCGCCGCCAGCGCAGCACCGGAGAATCTGATCTTCATCCTCGATGCGTCGAACAGCATGAACAAGCCGTTCGACGACGGAACCCGGATCTCGGTGGCGAAGTCGGCGCTCGCCGATCTGCTCGCCGGAATTCCCGAAGGAGGCAGCGTCGGGCTGATGGTCTACGGCCATCGGATCAACTACGAAAACGAGCTGGAGAGCTGCCAGGACATCGACCTTCTGTTCCCGCTCGGCGCGTACACAGCGTCCGTGCGGGACAGCGTCGTCGCCGCTCTCCCAGCCATCGAAGCCAAGGGGAAGACCCCGCTCGCCGACTCGCTGGTCTTCGCAGCAAACGAGCTCAGCTCCGGCGGGACGATCATCCTCATCAGTGACGGGGAGGGAAACTGCGGAGGGCAGCAGGACGTCGTCGCCCAGATGCTGGCGACGATGAATCCGCCGATCGTTCTCCACGTCGTCGGAATCGCCGTCGGCGCAGAGGCGGGGGACGCGCTTCGCGCGATGGCGCTCGAGACCTCCGGCAGCTACTGGAGCGTCTCCGAAGCTTCCGGCCTGCTCGATGCGCTGTACGCGGCCGTCGAGCCGGACGTAGTCGTCCCTGACATCCGCCCGTCCGGAATCCCACCGGAGTACGCGTGTCTCGGAATCACCAACGTCATCCACGGAACCGACGACGACGACACCCTCTACGGAACCGAGGAGAACGACCTGATCCTCGGCTACGGCGGAGATGACTTCCTGATCGGCCTCGATGGAAACGACGTCCTCGTCGGAGGAGATGGGGTCGACATCCTCGAGGGCGGCCCCGGAAACGACATCCTGTACGGGAACGAGTGCGCCGATCTCCTGTTCGGCGGCGTTCAGAACGACGTCCTCTGCGGCGGGCCGGGCGACGACTCTCTCGAGGGCGAGTCCGGTGACGACGTGCTCGACGGAGGCTCCGGGCGGGACATCCTCCTCGGTGGAACCGGAAACGACGAGCTCTACTCGGCCGACTCGGCCGACCTGCTCCTCGAGGGATGGGGCGTGACCGGCACGTGTGAGATGTGCTTGCCGCGCTGCGCGCCGATCCCGGCCGAGCCGGTCTGCCCGCCCCCGTTCGAGCCGCCGTGCGCGCCCCCCGCGCCGCCGGCCTGCCCAATCGCAACC
>Ga0180434_10000733_pt1 | contig 48047 bp, 36 predicted proteins | sample SS_ome_7_FD_132453 | JGI IMG/M metagenome (GOLD analysis project Ga0180434, IMG submission 132453) | Hypersaline lake sediment archaeal communities from the Salton Sea, California, USA - SS_1_D_2 metaG | ecosystem: Environmental > Aquatic > Non-marine Saline and Alkaline > Hypersaline >... | reverse complement strand
TGGAACTCTCCGTTATCGTCGGTTTTCACATCGTACGAGTCGAGAAACCTGCCTCCGGTCGGAATATACATATTCACGCGCATGTTCGGGACCGGTTGATTTGACGTGAGGTCGATCACCTTTCCCGCGACCACCACGCCTCGTTTCAGGACAAGATCTTTCGTCAACCCGTCGCCCGGTTTGATACGAAAGGCTACCTTTTGCGACTTGAAGGGCGAACGCGGCCGGAGATCCTCGACGAGCAGGTCCGCTTCGCCCGCGGCATCTTTTTCCGCGGCTTGAGCCTGTGGACTCATAAAGGAATAGTAGAAGCCGGCGCCGGGAACATTCTCGAACGTAAACCGCCCCTCGCTATCTGTAAGCGTTGCATCCGACCATGCCAGGCGATTGCCGTGATAGGAAAACCAGACTGCTGCGCCACTTGCGGGCGACCCGTCCTCAAAGGTGGCTTTCCCAGAAACCTGCGCCGAGGGGAACAGCAGAATCTGCTTGCCTCGCAACGTACCCCGCACGAAACCGTCTTTCTCTGCACAGAAGTCGGGGCCAGACGGCCTCATCAGTTTGACAGTCCCATCATCGCCCGTCATTCCGGAACTGACGCCGATGTCCTGGTACAAACGCAGGTACCGATGGTCCCGATCCGCTCGAGGATGCTCAGCGCCGCTCATATAGACTGAAGCGCGAGGAACCGGTCTACCTCCAAGGTCTTTGACGGTGATATTCACGAACCTGGGTCCGCCGAGGGTGATCTGAACGTTCTCTCTATCATCCTCCTGCAGCAAAATTGCAAAATCGATACCGCGTTTCGGATGGCGGGCGATAATCGCGTACCTCGACGGCTGGTAGGACTTGCTCTCGGTAATCGGTTCCCACACGGCTGCCCTCTCGAACTTGAAGTGACCTTTCCTGTCCGTCCTCGACTTTCCCGCGAGCCGATCGCGCAAGCCGTCACGGCCTCGAGCGTAGTACAGGAACACATCGGCTTTGCGTACCGGTCTACCGTTCTTGTCCACGACCTGTCCGGAAACGTCGAACCGTTCGAGTGTCGCTACCACTTCATCAAGTGTGCAAGGACCCTCCGTCGTTGAGGGTGCGGCCGCCACTTCCTCCTCGGTCACGGTCTCAAGACCTCGGGAGGGTCGTGTCGCACAGCCGCAACAAACGCACAGGATGATCACAAGGCAGGATAGACTGAAAGGAAGTCGTACGTAGAAGGGTCCCTTGCTCGACGCTCCAGGAGGGTGGTCTCTCATCAGCCGAACCCCTCTTTGGTTCCCCAATTAACGGGCTGTCCTTAGATCGATGCAAAAACCGTTGGGTTCGTTAGCATTCTAACAAAGCCCGCTCGCGATTTCAAGCGAAAAATGCCCCTACCAATCAGGAATTGCGGGTGCAACACAGGGTGCGGGCACACGAGATGATATCGAGCCAGGAATAGGGCTATTCACTCGCCGACGACAGCAATGCCATTAACGGCAGGCGAGGAGTGCCGCGCCCAGCGCGCCGGTCATCATCGGTTCAGGCGCGATGGTTACGGGGTGGCCCAGGGTAGACTGGAGCGCAGCGTCCATGCCGGGGATAAGAGCGACACCACCGGTGAAGACTATCGGCGGATCCATCGTACGGCCGACCATGGCCGCCACGCGGGACGCGATCGATCGTTGGACTCCCGCGACAATATCTTCAGGACGGCTTCCCGCAGCGAGCAACCCGATAATCTCCGTCTCGGCGAAGACAACGCACGTACTGCTTATCGCTGCAGGCTTCCGGCTCTGTCGTGCCATCTCGCCGAGCTTGTCCAGTTCGACGCCCAGACGACCCGCGACTACTTCCAGAAACCGACCGGTTCCGGCGGCACACCGGTCGTTCATGGCAAAATCCCGCACCGCCCCGTGCGCATTGAGCCGTATCAGCTTGCTATCCTGGCCGCCGATCTCGATGATCGTCATGGCATCCGGCACGACATGGCGAACACCGCGTGCATGACACGTTATCTCGGTAATCGTCGTATCCGCGAAGCTGATGATGTTGCGACCGTACCCGGTCGCGACGGTTCTGCCGACATCGGCTCGGCTGAGACCGCTGTCCGCGAGCGCCTGCTCCAACAGGCCGAGCGCAAGCGCTTGCTGTTCGACAGCCTGATCGGTCGTTCCGGACGCTACAACGTTATACCCCTCAGTATCGAGCAGGACCACCTTGATCGCCCTCGATCCCGCGTCAATTCCCGCACAGATCATCGTTTCCTCCGTTCAATCACCGTTTCTATCAGTGCCTCTATACGCGTGCGTAACGTCGATTCCATCGAATCGCATACCGGGGGTACCTCGATCTCGAGCACCGGTATCCCCCGCCTCGACCGGACGATATCGCCGATGATCATGCCTTCGGTAGCGCAATGGCTCGCTCCCGGAATGCGCGATATCACGAGCGCTTCCGCACGGAACCGTCTGATATCGTACCATATTCGTTCCGCACGGTCAGCCGCCGGCCCGACCATTGGGTCAGCAAGCGCCATTCGTGCGAGCGCGTCCATCGGCGGCAGATCTTCCGGGATTTCGTCAATGGCGTGACAGAACAGGTACTCACTGCCGCACACGCGACCGCCGCATTCCTCTAAGAGATTCATCGCGCGCAAGTCCGCCACCGGGTTGACCCAGAAGACCCGCACCGCATCTTTTGAGAGCACACCGTCGTGCCGCTCCACCCGGCTTCTCACTTCGGCAAGGAGATCGTCCAGCACCGCGATCGTCTCCTCCCGATCGGAGCAAAAGTGGATCGCAAGCATCTCGGCGATGAGCATTTCGAGCGCCGGTAGCGGACAGGTCTCGGCGGTGAACACAAGCCGTCGAAGCTCAGTCAGGCGGCGACGCACACGATTGGCGGCTTTGATACCGGCTGACAATGCGCGATCATCCAGACGCCGACCGGCTACCGTCTCAAGAGCGTGACGCACACGTTCAAGCTCCGACTGCACGAAGGTAACTTGCGATTGCGGTGCGGTGAACCCTCCCGGCAGTTCCACCGCCTCCTCGTCCGGTTCCGGCTGCCGTCGCGCGGGTATCTCCCACCACATGATCGGATACCCGAGACCGTTGAGTCGCTGCGCTATAGCCGAAAAATCGTCGCATGTCGCCCCCACGCTGCATATCAGCAGGTCCGGTATCGGAAAATGCGCTCCCGTCAGGAACGCGCCAAGCATCGCGCGTACCGGGCAGAACGATTCGTCTATTCCGAGCGAATCGGCAACGCCGAGCAGGCCAGCGCTCAGCTCCATCAGGCACGGTATCCACCACGCCCCGTCCGGATAAAACGCCACCAGGTTCGCGAGCGAATATGCCATCACCGGAACGGTGCCAAGATCTTTCATCGTGCCCACGATCTTCTTGCCCAGAGTCCTCGCTTGATGCAACCGATCCTCTTCCGTGAGCAGAAAGTTCCAGAGCCGCAACGATGCGGGCGAGTTATCATAGCGCAAGGTAACGAGCCGCAGATCGCCGTCCTCAACGTGCCGCCTGAGCGGGCCGCCGTACGTCGGCTCTTCCATTCCGCCGGCCGACAGTTCGGTGTACCGTTCGTCCCACTCCGCCAGAGTGATCCGTGCCGGTACGCCGCTCACCTCAGCACCTCCACGAAGGATTGAATTCTCGATGCGGTCTGCCGATCGATGGGCTGCTCATCGGCGTCGACAGCCAGCACCGGTACAGGCGCCCATTCCCTCATTCGCTCCACCTCAGCATGCCACGTATCGCACCATACGTGCCGCCACAAGATTATGCCACGTACCGCTCGCTCCGTCATCTCGGTCTTCAGCCACTCATAGAGATCGCTGTTCGGTCTGCGGAACGCATCGGGAATAGCGCCGAAATAGGCATCCGCCAACATCACCAAGGGAGCATCGGCCAGTTGGCGAGTATCAAACCGCGCCGGCATCGTGCGTTCGCCGGTACTCGTCCCGTCGAGAACGACGTGGCCGCCGGCACTCTCAACAAGGTCGAACAACGCGAAGTGATGGCGCATGAGCGGCCCGCCAACAAGAGCCAAAGGAACACCGCTCGCAAGGTACCCGGAATCGGAATCGGCAAGATCAACCGTACCGTCCTGGTGAAACCGGGCGATCAGCTCCGCGTACCGCCCCGGCGAAACCGTCCCGCGTGCCGATCTGAGGTCCCACCGCCGGGCACCGTAGTCGCGCATCACCTCCGCCAGATCATCAGGCGCGGGTGCGCGGCCCTCGAGCCGGACGAGGAACCTGCCGAGACGTTCGAGCTCGCTCATGTAGAGCTCGTGCGCGCCGACAGTCTGCCATGTGGACGGAACGTGCATGAGGAACACCGGCAGGTCGCAGTTGCGCGCGATCAGTTCGGAAGCACGACGCATCTGGTCGCACACCGTCGTGAGCACAACCGCATCAGCCGCCGTCTCGGCACAAACGTCGTTTGCGAACGCGCGAGCGTATGGACAGATGCCGATGGCCGGACCGGTCAACGTTGCACCGTTCTGTGCTGCATCCGGCACGATTCTGCGAGGGTGCATACCGTGAGCGGCGATCCACTCCGCCGGCACAAATGGACAGCTATAGACTACCGTTTTCATCACCGCGATATCACGCTCGCCGCCGTGTGCCACCGCCCACCGTCTCAAACAACGCCTCCACCCGTACCGCTATGCGCGCGGAATCGGACGGAGAATAGTCAGTCTCGATCCGCAGATACGGAACGCCGAGCTCGCGTTCAGCCAGCCGCTTGATCCGCCACGATTCGAGGTCGTAGGTCAGGCACGCTTGCCACACCAGATCGATCACGCAGTCCGGACGGTACTCCGCCGCGAGCTTCTGAAGAGAGTCGACACGCGCTTCGTTCCGCGTCTTCACCGAACAAGGAATAGCGAAGTATTTCTCGGCCAAGGCACGTATCGGATCGGATGCGTCCGCGTCAACATCGTCGAGTATCGGCTTCAAGCCGGTGCAATTCTCCATACACACGACGAGCCCACCGTGATCCTCGACAATCTCCAGCACGCGTTCGGCACCGTGCACGATCGGCACACCCGTCATCAACACGCGAACGCGTGACCCCAGGTCCGGACGACCGTTTCCGTCTCCGAAGAATCTCAGCGCTTCCTCATACTGAACGAGATCGGCCGGTATACCTGAAATGCTGCTCTTGAACTCGAGCAGTTCACGACCTGTCAGGGGCGGTGTATCGGCCTTCATGAGCGCCGCCAGATCACCCCGGAGCCCCCGCTCGCGGTTCATCACGCCGACAGCCTCACGGAGCTTCTCGTCCGTAACCTCCACGCCGAAACGCGATTCGAGCTCCTGCTTGAACTTGCGCAGCTCGATCACCCAGTGCTCCATGGCATCGCTATCGTGCTCCTTCTGGGGCAGTTCCAGCACGTAAGTCGGACGCGATTCAGCCATCAGCTCGAACATCTTTTTCTTGCCGTCGCAGGTGGTCTCCGCCACGATCAGATCCGCCATCTCGATGAACGGGTTCGACTTCTGAACGTGATACCCGAACGTGGACTTTATCAGCGGGCAGAGGTTCGACGGCAGATGTTCCTCGGCTGCCGGTATGGTGTCCGCAGAACCGCCGCAGAGACATACCGGGACGGCACCCGCCGCCATGATCAGTTCGCGCGGCGCGTACTCGCACATAATCCCGACGACCGGCCGGCCCGCATCGTGCCGGGCGGTCGCATACTCCAGACAGTTCTGTATCATCGTGCCGAACCATGCCAGCGGACCGGGACGTGCATCGTTGGCGGCGCCCTCCGTAGCGCCGCACGAGTCGGCAGGTCTGGCCTTCACCTCGTTCTTCGAACCGCACTGTCCCATTCCCTGACCTCCTCGCGCCCGTCTGCCTATGTCATCTTACGTGCGACAAATATCCCCTGCGCGATCTTCCCGGCATGAGCAAGCTGCTGCATGAACGTCATCTCTTCAGCGACCGACTCCATCATAGCAGTGTCGAACGCGATGATCTTCAGCGCATCGTACCTCAACTGGGTGCCAACCATGTTGAGGTACAGATCGACGTACCGGGCAAACCTGCCGGTGTCCTCGGCGATGAGCAGATCGCATCCATGCGCGGACAGCAGATCGCGGTACCCCTCAAGATCCTGCACGTTCGGGAACTTCATGAACCTGAGAAACCGTGTCGCCTCGTCATCCGTCAGTCCCGCCGGACCCTCGATCCAGTCCGTGAACGCTATCGTACCGCCGTTTCTGACGAGCCGTGCGGCTTCGGAGACCAGCATCTCCTTGTCAACCACGTAACACCATGCGTCCTCGCCCCACACAAAGTCCACACTCGACGACGGAAGACCGCTGTTGCACACATCGGCGAGGATGAACTTGATCCTCTCCGATACTCCTTCCTCGGTGCACCGCTCACGTCCTCGTTCAACCACGTTTTCCGTCGCGTCAACGCCGGTCATCTTTTCAACGTTGCGGAACCTCACCAGGAAGCGCATACCGGCACCCGTGCAGCAGCAGAAATCCAGCCCGTTCATCCCCGCGCCGATACCGGCCCGCTCAGCCAGGTCCATCGAGGACTCAAATCCGCCGATATGGATCTGTTCCCCCATGATCAGTTCCCACAGATCACCTTCCGGACCGCCGTAGACGGCTTGTACATCGCTCAGACCAATACCGCTGACCGCCTTCATCACACCCGCCTCCCTTCTCCGGCATTGCTCCCCGCAGTTTTCCCGATTTGTGCTCGTCTGCGCTGGGTAACCCGCTCAGAGCTTGATCTTAATCTTCACACCAAGGCTTGCCGCACGTTATGTCACGTTCATTGTGCCGCATCTTGCTATGCCTTCGCAATGAGCCTGCCGGCGTTTTGCCCTCGGGCAGCATCGTAAACCTCGCTTACCGTCACTACCACCACACCCTTGAAATTTTTGTCCGGCGTTTTCTCGTGCAGACGATTGTTTGCCATGTCATACGCCGCACCGGCGGTCTCGTACGTGGCGGTTCCACGAAACTTGTAGGCCTCCCCCGTGGTATCGTCCCAGACCGAAAATGACACCTTGCCGTACTGCTGCACATTCTCGCGCGTGGCTTTCATGAACATATCCCCGACAACGAGGACGCCCTCACCAAACCACCAGTACTGGAGCATAGGCACGACATTCGGAACGCCGTCTGTGGTGCACGTTGCGAACGCGATGGTTCTGCGTTGCTCCATCAATTTCCTGGGTTTCTCGGGTATCTCCATCGATTGCCCTCCTGTCCAATCGAATTCAGTACTCCTTATGCGTCGATGAATCGCGTTTTGTGTCGAGCAGCGGCACTTGTAACGGTACGACAACCGGACTCGCTGCAACACCGGTCGCCGGTCTTTGCGCGTGAAGTACGGGTGCCCACCGGAATTCTGGCAGCGCCGTCCGTTGGGAAGTCGCGGAACGCCGCAAGATCTCCCTCTCGCTACATCGTGCGACGAAGGGTTCGAATCCGGTTTCGGGCAGGATCGGCGGCAACACAATGCACCTTACCGGTCGCTGCTGCAACCACGGAAGCCGCAGACACGTCTACGACGTGCCCAGTCCCACGGCACGTTCACCTGTGTCCAAGTGAAATCGAGCGCATTGTGTCACCTCCTTTCTCTCTGAGGAAAGGGGATCGAAACTTACATGATCTGGCTGGTCCCGACCTCGTCACCGTTGCTTCCCCGTGCACGGTGCCTCTGCTACTCCTCCCCGCGGCTCAACCTACCACCGCCACGAGCGCTTGTCAAGCGCGGAGACGCCCGAGAACTGGGCAGTACCCGTGCCATCGTATGGATTGCATTCGCGGGTCTCATCGGTGTATCTTTGGCATAGACCAAAGCGACGGTCTGAGACGAGATACTCACTGTAATAGGAGACGAACCATGATACTCTTGAAAAGGGTTGGCATAGCGGTGGCGATTCTCATTGGCTGCACCTTGGTTGCTGCGGAAGAAGGAGGCGCTGTCACCGGCTCGCAACGCGAAACCTCGTCCGGTACCGGCGTGCGGCCCGCAAGGGTGCCGGTAATACTCGACACCGATATCGGGGACGATATCGACGACACGTGGGCGCTGGTCATGCTGCTCGGGTTGGCGCAGGTGGACCTGAAACTTATCGTCACCGCCGTAGATGATACCGAGACGAAAACACGGTTGGTGGCGAGAATACTCCAACAGGTCGGCAGAACCGATATACCGATCGGGACCGGCGTGAAAACGAGCGACCGGAAAATCAACCAGTTCGAATGGTTGGGCGATTACGATCTGTCCGCCTACCCCTGCACGGTCATCGAAGACGGCGTCCAGGCGACTATCGACCTGGTAAAAGCCGCGCCCGAGCCTATAACCATCCTCGTCATCGGCCCGCAGACCAATCTTAAAGAAGCGCTCCGACGCGACCCGTCCATTGCCGCCAACGCGCGCATCGTCGCCATGGCAGGGAGCGTCGCTATCGGGTACGAGGGCAAGAAGGAGCCGGACGCGGAATATAATGTTGCACGCGATATCGAGGCGGCACGTGCCGTGTTCGCTGCACCGTGGGAGATTACCATCGCGCCGCTCGATGTCTGCGGGACGTTGGTGGTGAGCGGCGAACGGTACCAGAGGATCAAAACGTCAGAATCGCCTCTCGCCCGGACCGTGATCGAGAACTACGATCTGTGGACGCACCGGAAGAGACATCCTGCGGACGCGAGCAGCGTGCTCTACGATACCGTCGCCGCGTACCTCACGTTCGACGACGCGCTGTGCCGGATGGAGACCGTCAAACTCACCGTGGACGACAAAGGTCGGACGGTACGCGCCAAGACCGGCCGACCCGTCCGATGCGCCCTGAAATGGAACGACCGCGACGCCTTCGAAAACCTCCTCGTCGCCGCCCTCACCGGCTCATAGGTCACAGGAGATAGCTAGGCCCGTCGTGCGTCTCGCCGAAGATGCGCAGGAAGGTTCCGCTATTTGGTGGTGAAGACGGCTACTCGCTGCCGACCGCGGCGGGTTCGGCGAGAACGCCGATGGGATGTCTGGCGAGAAAATCGAGCATCGACTCACGGAACTTCGGGCTGGCGATAGCGCCCGGATGGTCTGCACCTTCGACCACGACGACATCGAGGTTGGCCATCACTGCGCTCATCTCGTCTACACCCGGTTTGAGCGTATCGATCTCGCCGATAATGGCGAGCGCCGGCACGATGTTCGCCCGTAACTGCTCTTCGGTAACCTGTATTTCACCCATCCCTCGTATGACGGCGGCGAGCGCCAGCATATCGTTCCGGGCGGCTATCAGCGCGTCGAGCGCATCTATCTGTTCCTGCGTGGGTTTCGGTCTGCCTTCCGGTATCATGAACTCTATCATCGGGCCGACACCTTTGCCTTGTTCGAGAGATTCGGCCAGCTTCAGCCAGAGCGATTCCTGGCTGCCAAACTCTTTCCACCATCCCGCACCGCCGATGATTGCGGATTGCACGCGATCGGGATACGTCGTGATCAGTTTAGTCGTGATGAACCCGCCCAGCGAATACCCGGAAACGTGCGCTTTGTTCATACCCAGATGGTCCAGCAGCCGGACGATGTCCTTGACCATCTCCATACCGTACTTCTCCGGTTCGTATGGCTTCCCGCTTTTGCCGTGGCCCCGGTTGTCGATCGCGATGACCCTGTAAAGTTCCGCAAGCGGATCGATAATCCCCCGGTTGCCCCACTCCGCCAGCGCATCCATCGTGAACCCGTGCGTGAGCACGATAGGCTCGCCTTCGCCTTTCACGATGTAGCGGATTTTCACGCCGTTCGAGTCGAAATAGTGATCCTGCGGCGCAGACTCGGTATCTTGCGCGTACACCGGGACGAACGACAACAACGCTATGCACACAAACAGCGGAAGAACGGCCCTCTTCCTCATCGTAAGCCTCCTTTTCCCACCCTCAGACGGGACGATACGCGCACAATCCTACCATTCGACGGCGGCGGTTTCAAGGCGAATCGCGCCCAGGGACTTTCGGATGGTAGGGCGGGCGTCTCGCCCGCCATAGACGAACGTCGCCGCAGCGACCGCCCCTACTCAAGCCGGAGCAGCGTATACTTCGTGACGTTGCGCACCTCGCGGTACTTGTCTTCCATCGCCGCCTTGAGCTGCGGCAGCGCCGGCCGCGCTTTCGCGCCAATCCGGCCGAACGCGTTCGCCGCGAACAGACGGACGGTATCCGACTCATGCGCGAGCGCCTCGACCAGCACCGGCAGCGCTCGTCCGTCGAGACCCCAGTCGCACAGCGCCTCGGCAGCCGCGATGCGGACGCTCGCGGAGGGATCGTCCAGGAGCTTGACGACAGCCGTTTTCGCGTGTTCGAGCATCTCCGCGTCTCCGGCCGCCTGGTGCACGCCCACAACCGCCCAGTACCGGACCGATGCATACGAGTCATCCAGCGCATCCAAATAGCCGGGGATAGCGTTCTCGCCCTGTCGGTCGAGGGCTTTGATAGCGCGGAGCCGTTCGAGTAGATCGCTTTGATCGATCCGTTCACGCCAGTGCAGGACGTTATTCGCAGGCTCGACGGGGCCGGTCGCCTTATCACCGAGCCTGAACTGGACCTCATCGCTATCGTTGAACCCGAGGCGACACGCTTGAGCGCGAATGACCTCGCCTCGGCCGAGTTTCACCGGGTCAGTGTACAGCTTCCAGCTCGGCCTTTTGCCCTCCTCCGTCGTGTACGCTATTGACGCGCCGGGCGTCGCGCACGTCATCGTAACGGCATCTTTCGTTCCGGCCGCTATGGAAAACGCCGGCGGCGCCGTTATCTCCCATGTGCCACCCGGCCGTTTCATGTCGTCGAACTCCGGTTCCGGTATCAGCCCGACGTCGCCTGTCCGCCGCATCCACTCCTCGTGCACCGCCCGCATCCGTTCCAGCACGTCCTTGTACTGCGGATCATCAGCGAGATTGTTGACCTCATGTGGATCGGTCTGGGTGTCATAGAGCTCCTCAACCGGTTTCGTCTCACGAAAGTAGAGGGTCTGCGGCCCCGTCAGTTCGCCTTCCGCATGGAGCCGCCGCATCTCCTGCATGGTCGGCATCATCTCCATGTAATCGATATACTGAGCATAAGTGATGTGCGGCATATAGTTGCGAATGTACTTGAACCGCTTGTCGCGTACCGCGCGGATCATATCGTATGTCCCGTCCATACGGTCGCGTATGCCGAACACATACTCACGTGACGCAGCCCGCTGACCGCCGAGGAAAGCGCGGCCTTGCATATACTCCGGTACCTTCACTCCCGCGAGCGACAACATCGTCGGTGCGAAATCGATGAACGAGACCAGATCGGCGTTCACGCTGCCCGGCTGGACCGCCTCGGGGTTGTCCGGCATCGTGAGCCGCCGGTACTTCTCCGGCACGCTGATGATGAGCGGTACGTGAATGCCGGAATCGTAAATCCATCGTTTGGCACGCGGGAGTCCGCGTCCATGATCGCCCCAGAACCAGACGATGGTGTCATCTGCAAGACCGTCCTCCTCAAGTTGCTCGAGGATCTCGCCAGCCTGGCTGTCCATCAACGTCATGGTATCGTAATATTGCGCCCAGTCTTCACGTACCGGTAGCGTATCCGGATAGTACGGCGGGAGCGCCGCTTTGGCAGGATCGTGCCTCTCATCAGGCCCGAGACTCGCGAGCGGCGCACGCACCCCCTCCATATTGCTGCGGATCTGGCTCTCGTGCGTGACCCCCAGGTTGATAACTGAGAAGAATGGTTGCCCGCTCGATCGGTTACGCCGGTGAGCGCGGCGGCTGTTCTCGTCCCAGGCGGTGACCGGTGCCGCGAACTGATAATCGGTCTTGACGTTGTTCGTGCAGTAATAACCGGCCGCGCGGAGGTACTCGGTGAAACATTTAACGTGCGGTGGCGGCACGCCGAGACAGCGCATCTGATGGGTGCCAATGGTGGTCGGGTACATACCGGTGATGATACCCGACCGTGCCGGTGCGCATACCCCCGCGTGCGTAAACGCGTTCGTGTACCGCACGCCGTGAGCGGCAAGCCGGTCAAGATTTGGCGTGATCGCGTACCGGTCACCGTAACAGCCCAGATCGGGACTCGTGTCCTCGCAGCTTATCCAGAGAATGTTAGGTCGGGCGCCGCTGCTCCCGCCGCCCCCGGCGACAACCTTATCCGGTGAAAGAGCTGTCACGGCAGCGGCTCCCGCCACCATCTGCAAGAAACCGCGTCTGTTCACGTCCAAACCGGTGTTCCTCACTGCGCTGCTCCGTCACGAGGGTCCGCGACCAGCTAAACGATTTCACAAGAAAAACGTCACACACCCATACCTGACACAGGTAGGATAACGTCCGCCGCGCTTGAAGTCAATCATGCTGTTGTTCTTGCGCAAACCATCCGTGCGAGTGTCGCGTCGTAGGGGAGGCCCTTGTCGAAGATCCGCCGTGGCGGGCAGCCTCCCGCGGGAGGGTACAAGACCCTCCCCTACGACAGTCCCGTTGGGAGACAACTCGATATGAAAACCACCAAATATGTTTCAGGTCCTCTGGAAGAGGGTATATCTCGCCCGGTTCACCCACAAATGTGGTATGATTCCATGGTGGCACCTACTGGGTTTGTGCGTGGAGAGAAGGAACGGAGTGCGTTTCGTAGCGAGCGCATCGTGCGTAGCGGCCCATACGCGGCGCTACACGAGGAGACCGGTTTGGTAGGCACCCGAAACACAAGGGACCGCAGGCTGACTGAAGACGGAGGGATCGACTATGCTTGAGGGAAAGATGGTCAAGATTCGGTTCAGAAGATACTTTCCGGACCAGAAACAGTGGATATTCGTTGGAAAGGTCGTCGAGTTCACCGAGAACTGGGTCACGGTCAACGGGAAAGGGATCGTCATTTTTAAAGGGCGGAAAGAGCCGGTTGACGTAGATCAGGAGCCCAGAATGCTGGTGATCCCACGAGAGAATATCGCGCATATACGCCTTCTGCCGCCTGACTTCGATCTCAGCAATATCAAGATTGATATCAGGAAGATGAGGATGTACGTGAAAGTGCCCGGCGCTCCCGACACCTCGATAGGGGAATAGGCCTCGCCGGAGCACGCCAAACGTCTCCCGGCAAATGAGTTGCCGGGCTACATAAAATATCTCGTGATTACGAGCGAAGCGTGGCAATCTCGGTGCGTACCGTGTATCCGAAAAAACGGCTTTCCCCGAAACCGTGCTCGAGTCCGTGTTGACACAGCGCACCCGTAGGGGGTATCCTATACGACAAAAGTAGGGCAGGTTGGTAGGACCGAGGAGCAACCGACGGTGTTCTCGCATAGCAGGATCAGCTACCCGGAGATAAAGAGAACGAACCAGTTCTGGAGGGGGAGTCGCACGCGAAACAGCCCATACAAGGTAGCAACCAACCACGCCGTAGCTCGAAGCGTGCGCCATGTCACCGACGGCGAGGTGGTACGTCGGTGCATCCGGTATGACAACACCGGGTGGGAGGAACTGATTCGACGCCATGGCGGCGTCATGTTCGTGACGATACGAAAACAGCTCGAGCAGAACTCACCGTCCCGCAACGGGATTGCACCGGAGGATATTCTGAGCAGAGTGTTTCAGAAGCTTCTCGAACAAGACTGTGAAGTTCTACGCAACCTGAAGAACCCGGACCTCATCCAGACGTATCTGTGCCAGATTGCTCGAACTGTCACCGTGGATTGCGTCAGAGAGGTCCACCCGGAGCTTCAACAAGTCGGTCTGCAGGAGCTCGACCGCCTAACGGTTGACCCCTATGAGGCGATTGAGGCGAGAGAGAACTATGCACAGTTGCAAGAAGCGATCGACAAGCTGTCGGACCGCCACCGGCTGTTCCTGCGCCTCTATTACCAGGAAGAGCTCGCGTACAAGGAGATCGCCGAGCTGACGAAGACGCCGATTCGGACTGTCGGCACGGTGCTTCATCGCGCACGCACAGCCGTGAGAAACCTGTTGAAAGACGGACGGCATGTTCCCATGAGGTAGATACCGCAGTGACTATACTGGTAGCCGCAGAGCAACAACTGAGGGACGCGCTTCTGCCCATTTTCGCGAAGAAAGGGTACACCCTCCTCTTTGTCCAGGATGCCGACGGGATAGGACCGCTTGTGCGAACGCACCCGCTGGATCTTTTGATCCTCGACGTTGATGCACTGGCGAAGGGCGGTCTCGGCGGTTCAAAGGAGCTGAAACGTCTTCTGGAGACGGTCTTGGTGCCAATAATACTCGTACAGAGCGCACGAGCGATACCCCACGTGACAGCGCTTACGCGGTTCCTGCGACACCGTGCCGCGGCGGTGCTCGACACACCGTTGGACATGAACAAGGTCCAGCATGAGGTAGCGCGGGCTCTTGGCGCAGACCCTCTAACGGCCGGTTGCCTGACAGAGCTAACGCTCAGCCGGTTGATAGACGGGGAGTTGACTCAAGAGGAGACGGACCGTGCGAAGGATCATCTCGCCCGATGCCGGTCATGCGCGCAACGGTTTGAAGAGTGGGAAAAAGCCGACGCCCTTTTCAAAGATTCCTTCCGGACGGTGATGATGACGAGAATGCACTCCTCGAAAGACTGCATCTCGCCCAAGAAGCTTACCGCATACTTCAGAAACGGCTTGCCGGCAGCCGAGCGCGCCCAGGTGGAAGCGCACCTCTCGCGGTGCGCCTTCTGCACCCGCGAACTCGTAGCCCTGTACAAACTGATGAAGGAGTTTGACGAAAAGCAACTCGAGCCGCTCGGCGAAGAGATGCTCCACCGGTTGAAGAGCGGTATGAGAGAGCTGCTGCGCAAGGCGAAGGGACCGCTCGTCTGCATTCACTGTGTCGGCTCGATACCGCTCGGCAGCGCGACCTGCCCGCAGTGCGGCGCGCCGGTTCGAGGGAAGACGCCGGAGAAGACTCTCCCTGCACCGAAACAGGTCGCCGAAGGTCACGATGGAAACGGGCTCGCTACACGACCGAACGGCGGATATGTCGGTTCGAGAAAAGCTCAAGTTGCAGCATCATTGTTCGGACTGGCACTGATAACATCGGCGGCGCTGACCGCTGTCATCGTCCGTCAGCACCGCGATTTCGGTAGCAGCGCAACCGTAGCTCGTGATGCAAGCCCCCTTGTGGCTCAGACAAGGCAGGAAGACACTGTCGAGGAGCAGATAGAGGTGTTCGGGCAAATCGCGATGTACGAGCCCCGAACGCAGCGATTCGATCTCCCTGAGAACGTGAACGAGATGGCCAGGACGCTTATCGCACAACACTATTACGATCCAGCTGCCGGCGAGAAAGCGTTACAGCATGACGACATCTGGCATGTGTTTGCGATGCTGAATCGGCTCGAAACAGCAAGCTCGACATCACCACTACTCCCAAGAACGCGGAACGGGATCCTCGGCCCGCGTGATATCCATATACTGAAAGACGAGTTAGCGGGTAACTTCTCGGGGATTGGCGTCACCGTCAGACTCAGTTCAGAGCATGATGGAGCAGTGATCACCGGTTTTGTGCCGGACTCGGCGGCCGAGGAAGCGGGCCTACAGGTGGGCGATGTCATAACCGAGGTAGATGGAGCGACCTTAGCTAACCTTGGCCTGCCCGGGATGACCGCTCTTCTCCGAGGACCCGTTGGCTCAAAACCTAGACTTGTAATTGCACGAGAGGGGGCGGCCGAGTTCGAGACGGAGATAGTAAGAAGCGGGGCGAGAATTCCGGCCGTGGTCGAGCACCAGCTCGCTGCCCCCGACGCCGCGCATGTCAGAGTCCGAGCTCTTCTTGGAGGAGTTGAGCAAACCTTGAAACAGGTTCTATCGGACGTGGTCGCCGCGGGCGCACGAGCTCTCATACTGGACCTCCGTGGGAGCGGGGGGGGGAACGTGCACGACGCACTCGGTATCGCTGCGCTTTTCGTGCCGGAAGGCGCCCCAATCGCACGTTTGCACAGAAACAAGGGCGAACAGCGGTTCTACTCGCAAGGGGGGAATGTCTGGGACGGCCCTATCGCGGTGCTGGTGGACAGCTACACGCTCAGCGCGGCCGAGCTCGTCGCAGCGGCACTGCAAGGGAATGGTCGCGCCGTTATCGTTGGCGAGAGAACCGCCGGGAAAGCGAGCGTCCAGACCATCTACAAGCTGCCGGGCGACTACGCAGCCCAGTTGACAACAGGCGTGCTGGAAGGCGCCGACGGACTGGTATTTGAGAATTGTGGCGTCGAACCCGATATCGAACTGATCGGGATCGCCGGCAACAAACTATCTCGGCATTATACGGGAATGCCAGAAGACAAATTCGTACAGGCAGCTCTCAAGACTCTCGGGAGCGGAACTCCAACACAGAAGGGGAGGTCGACCGGCTCATGAACCAGGAACCCGTCAAGATTGTGAAACCGCCTGAGCGCACGTTGCTCGCCGACTGCAAAGCGGTTGAGGGCGCAAACACGCTCTGCGCTTGCAAAGACGTCTGCGTAGCGGCCTAACCTCAAGGACCAAAGAGAATCAGCCGAAGCCCGCAGGGGCGAGTTGTGCCCCGCCCGATAGCGGGGTGGGTAGGACGCGCGGCGGAACGCCCGAAGACCGTAGACGCTAGACAGCACGACGGAGACGTGTCTGCCTGTTCGCCCAAGGAGAGTACCCTTGTTCTTCAGGACACAGGACGTCCCGGCCTCTATACGCTTGGGCTACGGTCCGCAAAGGAGTGCTTCTTCCGATGCACGAGGTAGATCCGTCAAAACTCGACAATCCGAGTCTTGGTAACATACTCCAAGAACGTGCCGGACGAGACGGCGACGAGACCCTGCTTCTGTTCGAGGACGAGAAGGTCACGTGCGCCGAGTTCAACGCGCAGGCGAATCGAGCGGCCAACGGGCTGCTCGAACTCGGCGTCCGTAAGGGCGACACGGTGTGCCTGTATCTGCCGAATTGCCCGGCGTGGATGTACCTGTGGTTCGGTATGGCGAAGATGGGCGCCGTGCTCGTCCCCGTGATGCCCGGGCTGTCCGGCACGTATCTCGCTCACCTCATAAACCAGTCAGACGCAGAGACGGTACTCGTCCACTCCTCGTTTCTCGGCGCGTTCAACGGCGTCGCGCATACGCTTGGGAAGGTGAAGAACGTTATCGTGGACACAGATGACGCGTCCGGGGAAAGGATACACCTGCCGCGTGGCGCGGTACGTATGAAGCAGCTCTTCGACTCTTCCACCGACCCGCCGGCTGTTGATGTCCGATACCCCGACGTATCTCATATCATATTCACGTCCGGCACGACGGGGTTCCCCAAAGGTCTCGTGGTTCGCCATGATCGGCCCGGGCGGACACGAGATCCATCTGTGAGCGAGATGTTCGGTCTACACCCGGGCGACGTCGCGTACACCTGCTACCCGCTCCCGTCGTGTTTTACGGACTTTATCGGTTGTCTCACCGCAGGCATGCCGGTCGCGTTCAGCAGGGAGAAACGGTTTGACACATTCTGGGACGACGTACGACGGTACAACGTCGTCGCGTTCAACTACTTCGCCGATCTGATTCCCGCCCTTCTGGACCAGCCGGAGAAAGAGGACGATGCGGACAACCCCGCACGCATCTGCACCGGCATCATGGCGCCGAGAGAGCCCGGGGTCGTAGCCAGCTTCGAGAAACGGTTCGGCGTGCGGGTCGTCGAAACGTACGGTACCGTCGAGGGCGGGAATGCCACAGAAAACCGACCGTACCGCACCGGTTCGATAGGAAAACCTGTCCCCGGGGTCGAGGTCAAGATCGTGGACAGTGAGGGGAACGAGGTAGGTCCCCAAGTTGTCGGCGAGATCGTTCACCGTCGCACGTCCGGTGAGCCGATCGCCGTCGATTATTACAAGATGCCTGCGGAATCGGCCGCGAAGACGTTCGACGGTTGGTACCACAGCGACGACCTGGCGTACAAAGATGAGGACGGGTACCTCTACTTTGTTGACCGGAAGCTCGATACGATTAGAAAGGACGGTACGCAGATACCCGTCTCAACCATTGAATCGGTGGTTGCACAGCATGACAGCGTCTCGCAATGCGTTGCCGTCGGGGTGCCGCGCGGGTCGGAGGACGACGATATCAAGCTCTGCGTCGTCTGCAAGGAAGGCATGACGCTCGATGCCGACGAGCTGCTGCGTTTTTGCGCACAGAATATGGACGATCACTTGCTGCCTCGATACATCCAGTTCAGATCCGATTTCCCGCGGAGCTCCCGGGGCAAAGTCCAGCGGTTCAAGCTGCAGGCCGAGGGCGTTTCAGCGGATATCTGGGACAGATACGGCACTGACACCGACGGGAGCCGCTCATGAGCGTTCCCATGAAGCCGTCAAGGTACAACAGGACCGTACATGTACCCGACACCGACCAGTACCTGCTGTTCAACGGGTTGACCACCGCGTTGATCAGCCTGGACCGCGAGCGTTTCGAGAAAGCCCGGCACCTGCTTGCCGCCGATAGCTGTGACGCCACGGAGAAGATGGATAAAGAGACCCGAGAACTCTACGACACGCTCGTGGACGGGCGGTTCATCATACCTCGGTCGGTGGACGAGCTGGCGCTGCTCAAGGTGCGGTACAACGTTTCCCGGTTCAACAACCCCTTGTCGCTGACCATCCTGCCGACGTTAGCGTGCAACCTCGCGTGTACCTACTGTTACGAACAACCACGTCCCGACGTCATGTCGAAGGATACCGTCGACGCTGTCTGCGCGTTCGTAGAGGACCACGCTCGCCGCGAGCGCATCAGTTCGTTCAACGTCAGCTGGTATGGTGGGGAACCGCTGCTGGCCGCCTCGACCATATGGGAGCTGTCTGAGCGATTCCTGAGACTGAGCGAGCGGTATAACTTTCGCTATAGTGCGGCAATCACCACGAACGGGACGCTGCTGACGAGAGACGTCGCTGACAATCTACTCCGATACAACGTCACCGCCGCACAGGTGACGGTTGACGGGCCGAAACGGATACATGATGCACGCCGACCGTTCAAGAACCAGAACCGATCCAGCTTCGACACCATCCTGGAGAACCTTGACAATATCGTCGGCAGGATGGACATATCGCTCCGCATAAACACCGACAGGAGAAATGCCCCCTTTACGGAGGAGCTTCTGCAGGTGTTCGCCGACAGAGGCTGGCTGGGCAGCGATACCAGGTTCTTCCCCTACATGGCGCCGGTGAGCAAGCTGACGGAAGCCTGCGCCGATATCGTTCAGGAATGCTGCACCGCCGAGAGCTATCTCGAGCACTCGATACGTTTCTGCAAGGCGTGCGCTGCGTTCGGGGTCCCGGTCAAAACGCGGGCGTTGTATCACTTCCCCCTGGCGGTCAAATACAACTGCGGCGCTATTGCTCTGAACTCGATGGTGATCGCCCCGTCAGGCGCTATCCACAAATGCAGCTTAACCGTCAACGACGAGAGCGAAAGCCTGGGGAATATACGCGAACCGCTCGACCTTGTGAACCCGAACCTGCTCAAATGGCTCAACTTCGACCCGTTCGCCTTTGAAGCGTGCCGTGAATGCGATCTTCTCCCCATCTGTCTCGGTGCGTGCCCGAAACGGGCGATCGAGGGCGAGATCCCCGCAGAAACCACCGCGTGCGCCCATACCAAAGGCGAGATTGACACGATCCTGGCGCTCCACGCCGTATCATAGCGCTACGGCGGTGCCGATAGTCGTTCGGCGGTCCTGTTCACGCCTGGGCGGGTTCGGGAGCATTCTCCGGCGAGTTGACCACCCGGATCCCGTACATCTGGCAGAACGCTTCCACATCCCTGCGGTGGTTCCCGTAGAACACCGCCTGGTGGAACCCGAGCACGTCACGCGAATCCTCGACCCTGTCCATCGCGATCTCGACACTGGTGCGACACCCGCCGGCAGGCGGTGTCTGGACGTTCCCGACGACCGTTCCTGTATCGAGAATGAGCTCTTTCGGGTTCTGGAACCGGACGAGGGTAACCGGCTGACCTTCACGCCACAGTACCTGCATCGCCACGCCGATATCCGACTCGGAATGTGAGCGGAGGATGAACGGTTCGGGCGCCGCGTTGAACCCGTTCAACCGCGTGCCGCACGTGCAGTGCGCCGCGATGAGCACGTTCTTGACGGTTTCCGGCACCGGATCGTTCTGGAAGCCCGGTCTGTCGAACAGGTAACTCACCAGAAGCAGCGACATCGCCGCACCAATATCCGCCTCGCACCCGTACGTCACCCCGGCATCCTGGAACAGTGACGCCGCCATGCACGGCGGTGTCGGCACGACACGCGTGGTGACCATGCCGAGACAATCGCTCGTGATGGCGTTTGCGGACTCGTCCCGCATGAGACGTTTCGCCGTCATGTGCGACCGGGCCGCGTTCAGGAGATCGGCCTGGTTCGGCTCGACGATCTTTTTTGCGCGACGCCGCATCATGCCGGCTACCTCACGGGCTTCGTCGGTTTCGGGCATCCGCGCGAACAGCTCGTGGAGCGTCGACCTCGGGACGTAACGGAGTTTCGTGCCGAGCGCGCCAAAGGTCCTCTCATACCCCTTATCCCCGGCAACGACGAGCACGCGGGTTTCCTCAAGCTGGCGCCGCGCGCGTACCATGCGAAACGCCTGTTCCACCGCGCTCGTCTCCAGCGAGGAGATCACGTGCACGCCGGGACGGCGCGAAATCTGCAGCACATGACCGGTGAATGCCGTGCCGATAGGCGCGAAGATTATCGTGGGAACACCGCTTCCCGCGACGATTTCCGCCCACGGCCAGACATTCAGATGCTGCAAGATCAACAGAACGGCGTCGGGTTTGCGCTCCTTGATCTTTTCCGCAAACTCCTTGACGGCCTCTTCGCTTTCAAGCGGCTCTTTCTTGTGCGTCAGCTTCACGCCGACACGTTCCGCCGATACGTCCGCCGCCTCTGCGTATTCCGTACGACGCGTTTCGAGATCGTACGCCGTGCCCGGCCAGCCGAGCCAGTACGGCGGTTTCATCCGCACGATCGCACTCGCGATCCTGACGTCAGGTTGTGGTCTGAAGCTGGCAAGATCTATGTACTCGCCGAGGTCGCTTTCCTGCAACGCCCAGCCTCGACTCGCCTCGATAAACCCCGCAGCCGCTGCGACAGCCGACGCTGCTATGAACCCGCGACGCGATATCCCGCAACATCCGCAATTACTCCCGTGTATATGCCTGCTATTCATGTTCGACCTCGCTTTCTTTTACGACCAAGAGTACTACGATACCCGACGATGTGCCGACCTTAACGGTTGATGTATATCACCACACTGACTCTTCCGTAGCGACGTCTATTATAGACGCGCATCCTCGCCTGTCAAGCAAGACGACCTCGCTTGTTGCTGCTCACCGTACCGGCTTGCCACAAGGCGAGCACAGGTAGTGGCTCCCGCTCCTCACCTGCCGCACGCCCGGCTGTGCTATTTATGCGCCGCGGATAAGGGCTTGAGCATTAAGGAAGATTTCGCTTAGCGGCGCCTTCTCGTTGGGATGATTCAGGAACTCCACATGGCCGTCCATATACAGCACGTTACAACCGCCCGGGACGTGATTGAAGTTCCCGACAAGTCCGACAGTGGCCGCGTCGTGCATAACCCAGATCTCGCTTTGCGCCATTGCGCTCGCCGCGGGATTGTTGATGTCCGTGATCATAAACCGTTCGATGCCTTCCCGAAGCCTGTAGACCGTGTTGCTCCCACCGTTACCGTGTCCGGCGAAAGTCCCCCCGTAAAATGAACTGTAATCCAAGTCATTTGCCAAGAAATTGCACCTCTCCGCTTCCGGTACGGCACCGCCCATGGCTGCAAGGAGCCCCAATACCTGGGTGGGTGTCTCCCACCCTGCGTACTCGTAAGTATAATCAGAGGGATCGCCCGGCCCGGGCTGGTCCGCCCTGTCGAAAACCCAGCCATAGTACTGGTAGCTGCTACCAGCCTGCCCATAGCCAGCCGGCCAATAGTTGCGCAATACGGTCGAGTCGCACCAATGCCCGAAATCCGATTCACCCGTTACCGGGTTCTCGAATATGGGGCCTTGGGCGTCAGACGGACATATGAGTATATTCGGGTCTGTCATGTATTCGGGATACAGCGCTGGTCCTTGAGGAGCAAGGTGCTGAAATAACCGTATGCCGGCAACTTCCGGATAGTTCGGATTGCTGCAATCGACTTCTGTGCCGTAGTGACACATGCAGGGAGGCCATAGGCCGTCCCACTCGTTGGCGTACATCTTGAAAATGGTACCCATCTGTTTGAGGTTGTTCGCGCAACTGGCGCGCCGGGCGGCCTCGCGCGCTCGCGCCAGGGCCGGCAACAAGATGGCCGCCAGTATACCGATGATCGCTATGACCACCAGCAGCTCGATGAGTGTGAATCCGCCTGATTTCTTCATTTGGATTACCTCCCCTCATGTACGGTTCTAACCGTACTTCTCACTTGCCCCCCCTTCGTCCCGCTTGAATTTATTGTAGTCATTGCGCGACATTACGTCAAGCCCCGACGCATTGTCAAAGACGTTCTGCGATAGAGCAATTTTTGTGGGATGCGTTTCAGGTGATAGAAGGGAGTGCGTGCCGGACTTAGTGGAAAATCGAGCGCCACTCCCCCTTCTCGCACACACGGGCCGTGCTTGACCGGATGCGTGCTCGGACGCTATAGTCACAGCATGTTGGAGTGAAGGGGGAACCGCTGCCGGGGACAGAAGAGGGGCACGAGAAAACACGATGCAGACGTCACCAGAGTTGCGCCGATGGCAACGCCGCATTTTCGGAACGGTATGGATCACCTATTTCATGTACTATTTCTGCCGGTACAACATGCCGGTGGCCAAATCGTCCTTGTGCGACACCTTCGCCTGGACCGCGGCGGATATCGGCGCGATCTTCACCGCGCTGACCGCGATGTACGCCATCGGCCAGTTTGTGAACGGCCAGTTAGGCGACCGGTTTGGGACGCGGCTCATCTCCACCATGGGATGCGCGGTTTCCGTGCTCATGAACCTGGCCGTGTTCGCCCTGTTGATGATCGCCCGGGACGAGACAATAGCTCCCTCAGCGGTTCTCTTCCTTCTGGTCATTTTCTGGGGTATCAACGGCTTCTTCCAAGCGATGGGCTGGTCGCCAATGGTTCGGGTCATGGCACACTGGTTCCCCCTGAAAGGCCGCGGCAAGATCATGGGCTGGCTCGGGACCTGCTACCAACTAGGGGCCGCGTGTGCCTCTCTCCTGGCCCTTTTCCTTGTGAGCACGTACGTGACAAAATTGCACGGCGACTGGCGCATGGTGTTCTTCGTTCCCTCTATCCTGTTTGCGGTCACCGGCGTTTTCTTCTTCTTTTCCATTCGCAACCGACCTGAAGATGTGGGTCTCCCGACTGTTGACGCGCCTACCTCCCAGACCTCGACCGGCGGAGAACCAATAAGGCCGCAGCAGCGCACCATCCGCGAAAATATCATTGCGACTGTGCGCAACCCCTACATCTGGATTGTGGCCGCGGCGTTCTTCATGCTGGACGTCAACCGTTACGGATTCGTGAACTGGTTACCGGCTTATATAATGGGAGCACAAGATGCAGCCGGCGCGACGGTTTCGGTCGGCTTTCTGAAGAACGCAATGAAAATCGGCATTCACCCGGTGGCCGGTTCGATAGGAGTGATCGTGTGCGGGTGGGCTACCGATCGGTTCTTCCAGGGCAGACGTGCTCCGGTCATCGCTATTGCGCTATTGGGTCTGGGCGTTTTCTCGATCTTCTTCACGCGTGTGGATGCGAACAACACCGCCCTCGTGGTCGCCGTTGTTGCCCTGATAGGTTTCTTCACCTACGGCGCTCATATACTGATGGTAGGCCACGCTGCACAGGATTTCGGTCGGAAGGAAGGTGCCGCCGGTGCTGCAGGGTTCATTGACGGGGTGGGCTACATCGGCGCGTCATTGTCCGGATGGGGCGCGGGCAAACTGATCGATATAAGGGACTACGGTTTCACCTTCGTCATGGCGGGCGTCTGCGCACTGATCGGTGCTGCACTAATCTGCGTTCTCTGGAAAATCAAACCGCAATTGGAGCACACCTAACATGGACGCTCGCGAACGCGTTGAAACATGTCTCAACCACGAAAAGCCGGATCGGGTCCCGATAGATTTCTGGGCTACCGGCGAAGTCAAAGCGAAACTCGTCGACCATTTTGGTTTCGCGACCATCGAGGAAGTGCTCGGCCATCTTGACGTCGACTTCCGCTACATCGAAGGGCCGCGCTACGTCGGCCCGCCACTCACCATACGACCGGACGGGTCGAAGGAGGACCACTTCGGCGTTCCCCGCAAACCGGTCACGTACGGTGCCGGGGCGAGTGCGGGGGTGTACAGCGAGGTTGCGGAATATCCGCTGGAAAAGGCCACCTCGATCGACGAAATCCTCAGCTACCCGAAGTGGCCGCAGGTGGAGTGGTTCGACTACGAGTGCGTACGTGAACAGGCGAGACGTGCCCGGGAAACCGGCAAAGTCGTCGTGTTTATGGGCGACCGGCTGAATCGCTGCGCCCAGCTCAAACCCGCAATGTACGTGCGTGGCGTCGAGCAGATTCTCGTGGATACCATCCTGAATCCCGACATCGCCAAGGCTGTCTTCCGCCGTATAGCGGACTTTTATGCGGAATACGCGCGTCGGACGCTCGAAGCCGGCGAGGGCAACATCGACATCTTCTTTACCGGCGACGATTTCGGCACCCAGGACAACACGTTTCTGCCTGTGCACGTGTGGCGGGATCAGTTACGGGACGGTTTCAAACGGTTTATCGATATCGGCCACGAGTTCAACTGCCGGGTCGCCCACCACACCTGCGGCAGTGTCGCAGCGCTTATTCCGGACTTTATCAGTTGCGGGCTCGACATTCTCAACCCGCTCCAGCCGGACGTGGCGGGTATGGATTATCGGAAGATCAAGCAGGAATTCGGCGACCGGATGGCGTTCCACGGCGGTATCTCCATACAGAAGACTATGCCGTACGGCAGCCCGCAAGACGTGCGCCGTGAAGTGAAGGATCGCGTGGAGAAACTCGCGCCCGGCGGCGGGTATATCTTCTGCACCGCGCACAACATCCAGACCGATACCCCGCTCAAGAACGTCGAAACGCTCTTTATCGCGTGCCGGGAACTCGGCAGGTACCATTGAGGAGCATAAGACGTCCGAGGTACGACGGGCGTCTCGTCGAAGACGCGCCGTGGCGTGCCCCTCTCAGGGCGCAGCAAGCCGCGCCCCTACAAGGTCGGCCCTGTTTCTTTGCGGCTTCGAACACAATGACCGATTACCGGCGTGGCATGGGCATCTTGCCCATGAAACCACGGGCGGGACGCCCGTGCCACGATCTTCTCGTTAGAGATTCTCAGTCATACGGAACTCGCTACGGCACCGTGAAGTCCACCGCCTGAGACGGCCCGTTCACGTCGCCGCCGAGGTACTTCGCCGCGCACGGCGTCACCGGGTACCTACCGGGATACCTGATGAACTCGACGTGGCCGTCCATGAACAACACGTTGGCGCCGCCCGGTACGTGGTTGAACCGTGCAATATCGTCCTCGGGTGTTAACACGCCCGCGCTGATCACGTCCATCATCACGAATATCTCGCTCTGCGCCAGCGCGCTTGCCGCCGGGTTGTTGATGTCCACTATCGTGAACCGCTCGATCCCCTCACGCATCCGATAGATCGTGTTCGACGTGGGGTTATCGCCGGAACCGCAAATCGGCTCGGTGGACGGGAACTCGCTGTAAATTTCACCTAAGCTGGACCATTGCCACAGGTCGCCGCCCGGATCAAACGTCAGGTCGCTGTCGGCGTACTCACCACTCCACCCCATCGGTCCGGCCTGCGCCTGCGCCACACGCCATCCCACAAAATCTCTGTCGCTCGTGGTCATCCACCCCAGATAGATGTACGACGATGCCAACCCTATCATCTGCAACCCATCCGCTAACGTAGCTATCGGAACCTCGGTTCCCCACAAGGCCGCCTGCGCCTCGTTCGGATACCAGATGATCGGCCCGTGTTGCAACGCTTCGAGTGCCGCCTTTCCTGCGGATGCCGTCGGCGACGACGGACAGAAGGCGATGTTCAGGTCCGTCAGATACTCCGGGTATACCTGGTCGTACCCCAGGATTTGTGGATTAAAAAAGTAGATGCTGCCGTAACCGAGCACGTCGTTCATCGGGAACCTGCCGTCCCACTCGTTGGCGTACATCTTCAGTATGATCCCGAACTGTTTCAGATTGTTCGCGCAACTCGCACGCCGAGCCGACTCGCGTGCTCGCGCCAACGCCGGCAGCAAGATAGCGGCAAGTATACCGATGATCGCTATCACCACCAACAGCTCGATCAGTGTGAAACCCTTACCCCGTTTCATGATATGTCTCCTCCTTTGCTGGCATCGTGCGCCGGTCAAAGTACCCCCTCTTTCTGGTTCGATTTGGTGGGCTGGTGTTCACTCAGGTGCTCGCATCACCTCCCCGCTTCCCGTTGCGCTCATGCACCGCAATTCATGAGGTTCACCTCGTATTCTGCACCGATCACACCCAATCTGTCAAGCACTTTCCGGGCAGGCGATATAGTGGCGGATTTTCATATGGAAGTCTCGTAGAGCGCTGCTGCTGAAAGCGCGGTGTCGGAGGATCCGGGAACCGAGCGGATTGACAGACGGCCGGCCCTGGTATAAGCTTCCGTCGTCGCTGACCGTACATACTCCTGACGGGATTCAGTACGCCACCCCGATAAACACCAAGAACACGAGGTGGCACCTCCCCGAACAACAGGGTAAGCAGGCGACAACGACGCTCATATCATAGAACAAGCGGCAACAAAGGAGAGCTTGATGACCAGCAGGGAGCGATACATCAATACAGTTGAAGGGAAGCCCATCGACAGGTTTGTCAGAACGGATCTCGGCCCGTGGCCGTCAACGCTTGAGCGATGGATTAGTGAAGGGCTTCCCACAAACGAGGATTTCATGGCACATTTCGAAATGGATCCCATGATGATTCTGCCGATAAACTCGGGGTACACGGAATCGCCCTATCTGCCGACATTCGAGCCTGAGGTGCTCGAGGAAACCGAGGAGCACGTGGTCAGGGTAGACCCTGACGGCATAACGAAGAAGGTGCTCAAGTTTAAGGATGACACGTCGATGCCGCAGTTCCTCAAGTTCCCCGTTGCGTCCCGGCAAGACTGGGAGAGAATACGTGACCGGCTCGACCCCGCCGACACAGCCCAGCGGATCGGCAATCCGGAATTTCTGACCAAGCAATGTTCCGATCCGAACATCCCGACGATACTGACGATTTGCGGCGTATATGGGCATCCAAGAAATTTGTTCGGAGCCGAAGGGCTGTCATACGTGCTTTTTGACGATCCCGATCTGCTTCACGAGATCCTCGACAACTGGTGCGAGCTGTATATGGAACTTATCATACAACTCACGGCGATCATAAGGATCGACGGTATCATGATATGGGAGGATATGTGCTACAAGAACGGGCCGCTGATTAATCCGGCTCATTTCCGGACATTCATGCTCCCGCGTTACACGTCGTTTATCGAGGCTGCAAAGGCGTGCGGGGTCACCGGTATCGCCGTGGACAGCGACGGTGACGTGCGCGAGATGATACCCATATTCCTCGAGGGGGGCGTGAACGTTATGTTGCCGTTTGAGGTCCAGGCGGGGCTGGATGTGGTGGAGATCAACAAACAGTTCGGCGACTCGTTCGTCATCATGGGCGGGCTCGATAAGCGAGCGCTCGCAAAAGACAAGAAGAGCATCAAGGCCGAGGTGGACCGCGTCGTACCACATTTCATCGAGCGCGGACGGTACGTACCGTGCCTCGACCACTCGGTGCCGACAAATGTCTCCCTCGACAATTTCAAATACTATCTCCAATGCCTCCGGAGCTACGAGCACCGTTAAGCATGTCCTCATTAACGCAGCGCACTTTGTAGTACCCCACGGCAGTCCGGTTTTGCGGCACGGGCTACAAGGCGAGATTGCCTCACTCGCGCTCGTAATGACGACATGAGAGGGGTATCGCAACGACGGTTTCATGTAGCCCGGCAACTCATGTGCCGGGACGTGCTGGATTCCCGCCTTCGCGGGAATGACGACGAAAGAGGGGGCTAGAACTACGTCAAGAAGTCCGCGGGAATCATGGCGAGTATGCTACGGCCATCATTGGCTTGATTGTGACGTTGTTGAGAGGTGCGTCGCGACATCCGTCCCCACGATACCATGTGGAGTGCGCAAGCTTGATTGCGCGGCGGTAGCAAGCTACCGTACTCCAAACAGGGCACCAGGAACGCAAAGAATCTCGCAGCCCGGCAACTCATGTGCCGGGAACGCGCGGGGCATCTTGCTCACCACAGCAATACTAGCCCCGGCAGGGGCGTCAGAGTGTAGCCTAGGGCGACGTGCAGTTTACCCACCCCCACTTTTCGAGTCCGCTGAGCGACGTCGACGACCATCGCCTGCCCGACCAGTACGAATGCACACCCGCCACGTCCCCCTGCGGGTGTCAAGCCTCCGAAGGAGGCGACAGAATGTAGCCCAGGGCGATGCGAAGCGAGCCCTGGGTCACCGACATCCCTCAAACCACGAGCCCCCGACGGGGGCGACAGAACCAGCACACCGTGCACGTCATCAAATTTGATCTCACAGTCCACGAGCCGGCGCGGATCGCCCCGCCAGGTTCTATAAGAAAAAGTACTTGACAATACAAAGTGGATGTGCTATACTGCCATCAAGGAGTAAAGAGAAAGCTCGTGGACATTCACAAAGCGCTCGATCAGATCTCCGAAATTCACGGCCATCTGGCCAGGACCGACGTGTACCGGGGGTACAAGGCGGTACCGGTAGCACTTTCGGGCGTGCTCGCCCTGGTGGCAGCCGGGGTGCAGACGAGACTTCTCGGGGACGACTCGCCCCAGTTGTTTATCCTGTACTGGGTATCGGTGGCGCTGATCTGCTCGGCAACCGCCGCCACCGGGATCGTCTTCAGCTATATACGTGAGCAGAGCCAGCTCGCCCGCCGACGGACACGCGCTACCGTCGGACAGCTCTTCCCCTGTCTCGTGGCGGGATTCGTCGTTGCCGTGTTCATGACAGCGCAGGGAAATGACGCCATCGCGTTCATTCCCGGGTTGTGGGCGGTACTGTTCGGCCTGGGCATATTCGCGTCGAGACCGTACCTGCCGAGAATGATCGGCTGGGTCGCTCTGTACTATATGGCAGCCGGCATTGTTCTGCTGGCGATGGCCGTTGAACCACAGACCCTGTCGGGGTGGGAAATGAGCTTCACCGTTGGGTTCCCTCAGACACCTGCGGGCGACCCAAGAAGCCTGTCGCCGTGGGGGATGGGCGTGACGTTTGGATGCGGGCAGATCATGGCCGGAATCGTCCTGTATTGGAACTTGGAGAGAAAAGGTGTCCGCTGAAAAAAGAAAAGCTCAAGTGAAAGCGGGTCAATACGCTTACGAAGGGCTCGACCGTATCATGCACGAGAAGGCGCGGCTCGGGATTCTCACCTCGCTCGCGTCACATCCCGACGGGCTGCTGTTCAACGACCTGAAAGAGCTGTGTTCGTTGACGGACGGCAATCTGAGCCGGCATCTCCAGGCGCTGCAGGAAGCCGGGCTCGTCGAGGTGTGGAAAGGGTACCATAACAGGCGACCTCAAACGCTGTGCCGACTCTCTTCGGAAGGACGCGACCGGTTCCTGGCTTATCTCGAGGAACTCGAGAAGGTGATCCATGACGCCGCCGCCGTCAAGAAACAGGTCAAAGAGCGCGGTGCGGCCAGAGACGATACACTGTCGGAAGGGTGGTTGCTCGCGTGAGGGAGCATTTTTCTTGTGCGCATACTTTACAATACAAAGGAAACGGCGGTACAGAGAGAGATCGGCCATGCAGAAATCGTCAAACGCCTACCCGGTGATCACGTGTTCGGCACTCGGTCTCGGGATACTTGGTGACGGGCTGCTTCGCGCGCATCCGCTCGGCCTGAACCTGACGATATGGACGGTCTTCCTCTTGGCGGCTGCCGCACTGCTGAGCCGTCTGCACAAGCCTCTCCCGAGCAGCACCTACATGCTCGTAGGTGTTGCGGCACTGTTCAGTCTGACCTTCCTCTGGCGTGACTCCTTAACCCTGAAATGGTTGAGCGGTATCGCGGCGTTCATGTCGTTCGCCCTGGCTGCGCAACGGGTGAAACCGCTGCCAATCCGTCTTGCGGGTATCATGACGTATGTGCTCGCGCTGATCGACGGTTTATTGGTCACAATCCGTGGTGCGGGCGTCCTGCTGGCTCGCGATTTCCTGCCGTGGTGGCGGCACTCCGGTCGAGGGGAGAGGCGGCGCTCTGTTCTCGCCGCAATCCGGGGGATAGTGATCGCTCTCCCGCTCATTCTCGTTTTCGGCGGGCTGCTCGCGTCGGCGGATATCGCCTACCGGAGGATACTCGCCGACCTTTTCAACCTGAAAGAGATACTCAAGCACATGGCCATGACTTTGTTCTGCGCGTGGCTCGCTGCCGGCTTCCTGAAAGGGCTGCTCGACGGTGCTGCGACCCGGGTAAAGCTTCCCGACGAGGTCGACACCGTCAAGCTCGGCGCAATCGAGACCGGCGTGGTGATGGCGCTGCTCGACCTGCTCTTCCTCTCGTTCGTGATCGTCCAGTTCCGCTACCTTTTCGGCGGTGAGGACCGTATTCGACAGATAGCCGGTCTTACATACGCCGAGTATGCGCGGGCGGGTTTCTTCCAGCTGTGCGCCGTCGCTACGTTGGTGCTCGGCGTGCTGCTTGCCGGTGACTGGCTGGTACGCGACGCCTCAGCGCCGGGCAAACGCGCGTTCAGGATATTGGCCGGCATCCAGTTGCTCATGCTCCAGGTGATGATGGCCTCGGCATTCCTGCGGATGTGGATGTATCAGGACGCATACGGTCTGACGGAACTGAGACTGTACGTGACGGCGTTCATGATCTGGCTGGTCGTCGTATTCGTTTGGTTTGCCCTGACCGTCGTGCTGCGCTGCAAACGCGAGCAGTTCGCGTTCGGCGCGTTTGTGACCGCTCTCGCGGCGGTTCTGGCGCTGCACGTCCTCAATCCCGACGCGTTCATCGTGAAGGTGAACGCAGCGCGGCTGGATGCAGGTAAGCCATTTGATACGAGGTACGCGGCAACCCTCAGCGCCGACGCCGTCCCGGGACTGGTCGACGTTCTCCCCAAACTGGAGGGATCGGACCATGCAACAATCGCCCGGAAGCTTCAGTTGCAGTGGTTGAGCGGACCTGCTCTGGACTGGCGTACATGGAGCTGGGCGCGCGGTCGTGCGCTGCGATCCGTCAGAGAGCATAGCACACTCATTGAGAGCGCAGCCGCTAACGCTCATCTCGAGATCCTCAGCGCCACGTACGGCGCACGCGACAAATGGATAAATGTCACAGACCAACTGAGAGCGCTCGTCAAGGACGATGCGCTGGTCGTGAAAGCATCGAACGCGCTTGCCGGCGATCCGATCGACGGAACCAGGAAACAGCTCAAGGTTGACTACCAGTTGGACGGCGAACTCCATAGCGAGACCGTCCGTGAAGGACAGACCCTGCGAATTCCGGATACTACCGCCGAGACGCGTGGCACCGGCCAACTTCGCGGCTGGGCTGACGTACGTCATCGACCAGTAACATCATAATTGGCGAGCTTTTCTTTGATACGGAGGCCACTATGAAGAGCATCAATGCAAGCGACATCGCGCAATCAATCAGAAACTCTCATCTTCTCAAGATCCTTCTGATCGGGTTCTTGGCGCTTCTGCTTCAAATACCAATTGCAAGGATCCGAGGAGTAATAGGAGAGCGCCAGCAGACACGTAACGGAGCCGTTGAGGAAGTGACCGGCAAGTGGGGCGGGAAGCAGTCGATTATCGGTCCCGCAGTCGTTGTCCCCTACGTGAAGAGGTGGACCGAGCCCGACAAGGACGGTAACCCTCAACCTCGATCAGCAGTCGTACATGCAATGTTTCTCCCCGAGACATTGGACATCAGCGGAACGATCGAGAGCGAGCTGCGCTACCGTGGCATTTTCGAGGTGCCGGTTTACCGGCTGTCCCTCGTTGTGAACGGCTGTTTCTCCCGTCCCGACTTCGCAGAGTGGGAGATCGACCCGGATGATATCCTCTGGGATCGAGCGTATCTCTATTTGCGCATCAGCGACGCCCGATCTATCACGGCACAGTCGACCCTTTCATGGAATGATGCCGAACTGGGGTTCTTGCCGAGCACCGGAGAATTCGGAGGCAACCAGCCGGGAATTCACGCCAGGCTGAAAGATCATCTGAATGGAGAACGCTTCGATTTCTCCTTTCCCTTGAGGCTTAACGGGAGTGTTGGGGCATACTTTGCGCCGTTTGGTCGGGAAACGGAAGCGGTGCTGGAGTCGAATTGGAGCGCACCGAGTTTTCAGGGTGCATGGCTGCCGACGGATCGTATCGTCAAGACCGACGGTTTTCGCGCCACGTGGAACATCCCGTTCCTGGGCAGGAATTACCCCCAGAGCTGGCGAGAGTCGTCCAACGTCGAGGGAGCGATCGCGTCATCTCTATTTGGAGTCAACCTGATATCCCCTGTCGATCATTACCGAATGTCCCACCGCAGCGTGAAGTACCAGTTTCTGTTTCTCGTGCTCACATTTGCGACGCTCTGGCTTTTTGAGATCCGGGTCAAAACGCGTATTCATTCAGTGCAATACCTTCTGGTCGGTGCTGCGATGTGTTTGTTTTACCTGCTTGAGCTGTCGCTTGCCGAACATCTGGGGTTCGTAGCAGCCTACGCGATTGCGAGCGCCGCCGTGATTCTGCTCATCACAGCATACTCTGTCGCCGTGTTGAAGACTATGGGGCGCGCCATCATTATCGGCGCGGTGGTGACGTTGCTCTATGTCTATCTTTACGTGCTGCTGATGATCGAAGATTACGCCCTTCTCATCGGCTCGATAGGACTATTCCTCGTGCTGGCAGCCATCATGTTCTTGACGAGAAACGTTGACTGGTACGCGATGAGATACAGTACCGGTTCTACGCCGTCTGTGGAAGGAACGCAGGAGACTGTACCAGACAGGGGCGAGAAAGGAGGTCTAACATGAGACGGATTCGGACAGGATTGAAGGGTGTGGTCGTGCTCTCCGCGTGCCTCGCGACGACGATATGCCAGGGTTGCGTGCGTATCCGCGAAAGTGCCGGCGAGACGAGGGTCGGGTCGCATTTCAGGGGTCGGCTCGTGGGCACCAACCAACAACCTATTTCCGGAGCGAGGTTGTACATTTTCGGCGCGCTCGGCGGGAAGGGAGCCGCTGAAGCCGGCCAAGAGCCGTTGTCCCGCGACATGGCGACCACGGACGTGAACGGCGCGTTCGAGTTCAAGGACATCAACCCGGGAACGTACTCACTCCAATTCTACTGGCAAAGACCGAATGCCCAGGGACACCTCTATCTCGACGCCCAGGAGTTCTGGCTCGTGGTGGATCCGAACGAAACGAGGACGGATGTCACCATCATCGTTCCAGCGCTCGAGGATAAGGCGGTTGAGGGGTACGTGCGCGACGCGCGTGGCCGCGGGATTGCCGGTGTCGAGGTTAGCGCAATGGGTTGGCGCGACTACTCGCGATGCTCGACCAAGACCGATGATTCAGGCCATTACCGAATCCAAGGTATCGCCGGCAATATCGCCGACACTATCTGGTTCCGCCACGGGAGTTATTCGGACGCCACCCTGAAGAACATCCTCGTAGGCACCACGAATGCCGACGTGGTCATGCGCTAGCCAGGATTGGCGACGGTGAGGACCCTGTGCGCAGAGCCAGCCGGCGTCGGGAGGCGGTCAGGCTTCAACACCTAACGCCGCTCTAATGCTCGGGAAGGGCGTGAGCCATACTCGAGACGGAAAGGAGATGCGACATGACTAAGATCTGGACGGGATTGAGAGTTGTGGTCGCGCTTTCTGCATGCCTGGCGACGATGAAGAAAGCCGTTATGGGACTGGTCGCGATCTTGGCGGTTAGCGCGAGCGTTTGTCTCGCCGAAGGAACGAGCAACGACGCCCGTGTCGAATCACAAGCAGCGCTCGCGTTTTCGGAAGAGTCAACACCGACTGACAGTGAACCTGTCGCCAAGCAACAGGAGTCTCTGTCGGGGGCGCTGGAGTCGGCCGGAGGTTCCATCTCGGGCAAGGTAACAGACAAGAGCGTTTCCTATCACCCTTCGATACTGACAACCGTTAACCCAAATAGGTACACAACCAAGAGAGAAATTGAGGAAGAATTCAGTCTCGCCGTATACAGGGCGCTGGTCGATATCGCCGACAAACCCCTGCCGGGTGTGAAGATCCTTCTTGCGGAGGAATTGCGGGAGGGACCAGGTCGTCGCCTCGGAGAAACTGTTTCCGACGGGAAGGGGCGATACGCTTTCCGGATCGTGCCTCTGGGCACGTATATCGTTTTGGCGGAGCCGCCAGAAGGCGCTGTACGCTTGAACGACCGAGACAGAAACCGGTTTCGGGTTGTTGAACTGAAGGCTGGTGAACGCAAAGAAGACGTGGATTTCTCCTTCCGTTTCGACGGCGTGTCCGTTACGGGAAGCGTCACTGACGGCCAGGGAAAGCCCATTGAAGGGGCGGAAGTGGTTGCCGAGCCATGGCCCGTTGATCGTCCGTGGCTCGACGGACCAGTTGTGCACCGAGAAGCCGGGTCCGTCAAGACAGTGTCCGACGGGAACGGTCACTACCGATTGGACGGCCTTTTCCCTCCGGACATGCGCGAGGCAAACTATTACCTGCTGAGCGGCATGCTCCCGAAGGAAACGTTTGTAATACGGGCTCGGGCTGGCGGGTATGCTCCTTCCCAGATAATCGTGCCGGCGATGCCCGAAAACCTCGTTAGAGACATCAGGTTAACCAACGAGAACCTGAACAGTCTTCTCGACAGGATGGGGGTAGATGATAAGCTCGAAGCAATTGCCGGCGACGTCCCGCTTCCTACGAGCCGTGGGAATGTCATCACTGGTGTCGACTTCATTATTGAGAGAGAAGGCCTCGTCTCGGGGCTCGTCGTGGACACACGGGGTCGCGCCGTCCGCGATTGCTGGGTCAGTCTCGGACCATTGGAGGACCATCCGAAGGAGCCTCTTGCCGCCGTTCCGCGTACCGATCATCTCCGAACGTGGTGTGAAGGTGTAAACCAGTTCACGATAGCCCACGTCCCCGAAGGCACTTACCGGTTCGGTGTATGGACACACAAGCTGGGCAACGTGATGGCCCGGAATGCACCGATAGCAGTTCGTTGGGGCGATTCCCTGTCCGACGTGGAGGTGACCGTTTGGAGTGTCGAGGACAGAGCTGTTCTTACGGGCCGTGTAGCCGATGCTTCGTCTGGCAGGCCGGTCAAGGACGTCATTGCCAAGGTGAGCCGGTTGAAAAGGGACGACGGTATCGGCGGCTTGTGTGGCAACCGGAGGCACGATGGTGCCGAGGCTGGCGAATTTCTGATAGAGGGTATCGAGCCTGGGATAGCCACTTTGAGTATATCAGCTCCTGGCTACGTGCCTGAAGAAGCCCAGGTTAGACTTCTTGGAGCGCAAACAGCCAACATAGACTTCTTTCTTAAGCCGGAGGGTGTTTTGCGGGGCTACGTCATGCTCAATGGGGAGGGCAAGGGGGCGAGCGTCAAGGCCTTTCCCGCCGACGGAGAGCCGGATGGTTCAATGTGGGTTCAGACCGGCGAAGACGGTTACTACGAATTCAAACAAGTCAAGGAAGGGGTCTATCTACTCAGGCCTGCTGTTACTGTTAGTGACGGGCCACCAGTAGCGCAGAGATTCAAAAGCTCATGGGTCAAGGTAGAGTCCGGAAAGACCTCACGCGTGGATTTCGAGTTGGGAGGAAGTGCCGCGATTCGGGGTACCTTTTCATCCCCTCGTAAAGACGTATCTTGGCACGTCTCGGTTTTTGACGGCTCAGCCACAGGCGGCGTCCCCCCGTGGCGTTCCCTTTCCTACTACGAACTAATACGTGCTGGCGCTTGGAACCTGGACAAATATGGCGGTCATTATGAGATTCGGAACCTTCCTCCGGCCACGTACAATGTGGTTGCAGGTTGCTACAGCTACGACCGAGAGGCAGGCGCTCTCATTACTATCGAGGAACAATCGAAGATCGTCTCCCTTAACGCGGACGAGACCGCCGAGGTGAATTTCGAGTCCCGGTAGATGCCGGATGTTGCACGAGTACAAACAGGACACCTGAGCTGAATGCATATGTTCGCCACACGAGAGGAGACCGTTATGGACGACACCGCACAGTATCCGAAGCAGGCGTGGCTCGCTTGGGAGAAGCTGCGCGTTGTTTATAACGTGATCCTGCTTACAATAGGACTACCCTGCTTGTGGCTTTTATGGCTCTTGGAGGAGTATGTTGGCCAATCCTACGGTTTTCTTGGTTTCTGGTGCCTGGGCACCATCCTGTTCGGAGTGGTCGCGAATGCCTTCTTTTGCCTTGGGCTCCTGGCTGAGGTCTGCGTCTATCGGGTCCTTGGCCTTCGCATGGCCCGAGCCAGATACGGGCCGTTTGCTGCGGGGTTGCTGCTGTCGATAGGCGTGGAGCTGGCACTGCTAAGGCGGCTGCTGTATCACTTGGCGGGCTATCTCCGGTAGATTGCGGATACCAAGGGACAACCCTGGGCTTTCCTGGAGGTCATTCCCGCGCAGGCCGGAATCGAGGATGCGGGTAGCCCGGAAACTCACTTTCCGGGACAGCCTGCGCACAGGGAATCTTGTTCCCGGCAAATGCGTTGCCGGGCTACATGAACCTCGTCGTCATTGCGAGTAGATCGCGGCGGGCGTCACAGTTTCCACACCCCTCGGCGTCCGGCAAATATACAACCTTCAGTAGAGGCCTCGTGGCGTGGTATGTTTTATACTTTACTCGCGTTTTACGCTGCGTTTGAGAGCCCCGATTTCCTCTGCTGCCTTCTTGGCATGCGGACTGTCAGGGGCCAGCTCCACGACCCTCTCGTACAGCGCGAGCGATTCCCGAAACAACGCGCTCTTATGCAGCAGGTAGGCAAGTTCTATGCACAATTCCACGTCATCAGCGGTAATTGAGATGGGTTCTCGGAGAATTGCGGCCGCCTCTTCACGCTTTCCAAAGCTAATGTATTGTTCCACCGCGACTTTGTATAGTTCGAACTCCTGGCCTTCCAGCATATCGAGCGTGGCTTCAAGTTTCCCCTGCAACGCGTATAAACAAAGCAGCCCGCGCCGAGCCTGATCCAGGAAGATCGTCTCTGTAGTCTCCTCCAGAACACGCTTGTATTCCGCCTCGGCCGGACCATGTGCACTCATCATGGAGTAAGCTCCTGCCAACCTCAGACGGTTCTGGGTCCTGATTAACGGGTCCTTCCCAAGCTCGATCGCCTTCTTATACTCCTCGGCGGCTTCGGGGTACATCTCGTTATGTTCATAGGCTTGCGCAAGCCCGTTATGCCAGCCTGAGACGTAAGGTTCTTCCTGGACGGTCTTCTTTGCATACTCCACGGCCTTCTCGCCGTCGCCCGCTCTCATATATGCGAATGCCACTCGTTGATATAGATACAACCGTTTCGACTGCTGCTCCTCAGGCACAATCTCGAGAAGGCTCTCCATGACGTCGATTGCTCCTCCAACATCCTGTTGCCGCCCATACGTTGCCGCGAGCAGCTCATATTCTCGCGTGAGCTCATCCTGGACCTCGGCGAGCTCTCGCTTCAGCCGCGCCATCTCGAGCTCGGAATCGCCGTCGTCCCGGTGGGATTTCTCCAGTTCGCCGATTTTCTCGAGAAGTAACGCACGTTTCTGCTGGACACTCCGCGCACGCTCGTCGGCCTGATCAATCGCTTCGGAGGTCTTACCTGTCTTCTCGTAGATGTAGTGGAGTTCCTCCCTCGCACGTTGTTTGGTTGCATCCGTGCCGGGCGTGGTCAACAATGTTTCATACACTTCTTTAGCCCGCTGATACTCCTCCATCGCCCTGTACGTCCGCGCAAGCGAAAGCCGATAGTCCGATTCTCGGCGCAGATCCTGCGTATGCTCTATCGCCTGCAGATAGTGTTCGGCAGCCTTCTCGTACATCCGGTTCCAGCTATACAGGTCGGCAGCTACACGGTGCGTCGCCTCATCGTCGGCACCCACGGCAAGCAGTTTCTCCGTGAATTCGATTGATTTTGCCCTATTACCGAGACGTGCGTGAAGTGTCGCCAGCTCGTAGAAGAAGTCTTTCTCCCGACCCGGCAGAAGCTCGACCAACTTTTCGTAACCAATAATAGCTTTGTCATACAGCTCCGCTTTCTCACAGGCCTTCACGAACCTGGTCCACGCGTCACTATCTTCCGGGAGCACTTCCGCGACCGTTTCGTACACCGCCGCGGCCTCCTTCGGCTTCTTCATCTCTCCGTACAGCAACGCCAGGAATGTGCTGTGCTCAACGAGATCTTCCTTCGCACTCTCGATCTTCCGTTTTGTCTCCTCGTCTGGAGCCGTTTGGGCAAAAGCGGTCTTGATGCGTTCGAATTCTGACACGAACTCGCTCAGAACGCGTTCGTACCTTTCCGCAGCCTCGTCAAGACTGCCCGTCTCGCGGTACATCTCAGCCAGCGACAGGACAGCAGATCGCCTGAACCACTCTCCCTTCGCTTCGGCAATGACACGTCTGTACTGTTCCTCAGCCTTTGCGGTTTCGCCCCACTCCCTGTAACGCTGAGCGAGCTGCGACCGAAGAACGAGTTTGCTTCCCTGACCCGGTCCGTCATCCATTCCGCACATCCTCGAACCCACTTCCGGCGCCAGTTCTATAGCCTGCAGATAAAGAGCTTCAGCCTTCTCGTGCTCCTCGACCGAACCGTACATATCCGCTATGGCTGTGTACCATTGGACGTCCTTTGGAACGTTCCTCATCGCCTGCTCGATCGTTCTGCGAGCCCCGTCACGTTTGCCAAGACGGTACTGGAGCTTCGCAAGAGCGTGGTACCAGGAGGAATAGTCCGGGTGACTCTCTATCAGTGCGTTATACGCAGCGATAGCTTCGTCATAGAGCCCTGCCTCTTCATACGTTTGCGCAAGCGCATGTCGGAAATGGAGGTTGCGGGGGTCCATCTCGATCGCTTTTCTGTAAGCATCGATAGCGCCCTGATAGTCCTCATTCTGTTTGTATGCCCTCACGAGGGCCATGTATATGTCGCCCTCGCCCGGATACTCGCCAGCGAGCGCGGTGAGCTTATCTATGAATGTGCCCAACTCGTCCCGCTGCTCGTAATACTTCATGAGCCAGTTCGCCGCCTCCCACCACACGTGTGACCCGGTCGCGGTTGCCAGCCGTTCCTCGTAGTATGCCTGCAGCTGATCCTTCTGTTCGGGCGGACGGTAGGTTGATTCCAGCTGACTGCGGGCGTCCCTCCGCACGTATTCGTCATTGGTGGAACCGATAACCTGCTTACAGATTTGCTGTGCCTCGGCATACATCTCGTTCCTGCTGAATGCACTTGCGAGAGCAAGAAGCAACCTGCCGTCCTCAGCGCCGGCCTTGGCGGACAGCCGTTTCCACACCGAGACGGCCTCTTCCCGTTTGCCCAACGCGAGGTATATGTCCGCGAGGATCTTTAGCGACAGCACATCTACGGTCTCGCTCTCGACAATCTCGCGGTAGGTCTGCTCGAGCTCTTCAAGCCGCAAGGCCCTTTCATACATGTTGACCAACTCTGACGCCACGCCTATCTTTGTCGAATCGGACGGTGGCAGGTCGCTATCGAGGATCTCGTTGTACAGACGCACCGCCCCGTCAAAATCGCCCGTTCTCCGGAGAAGTCCTGCCATGCGGCTCTTCTCGTAGGGTTGTTCCGGCGTCAGTTCGAGCTTTCTCTGGAGCTCTTTGATGGCCAGATCGTACTGGTGGGTTCGCTCATAGAGGGTGCTGAGCCGCTCGTGGAAATCTGCGTCATCGGGAAACCGGCTGACAGCCTGCTCGAGGATCCTCACAGCGTCCTCGGTCTGAGCGATCGTTTGATAAAGCGAGGCGAGCATGCTGTAACCCGCTCTCGCGCGCGGTCGAAGCGATATCGTTCTCTTGAACGCTTCTTCCGCTTCGTCCAAGTTGGACCGACCGCGCAGATAGACCAATCCGAGGTTGTAACGGAGATGCGGGTTGTTGGGCTCAACCTCGATGTTGCTTTTGTATGCCTGCTCGGAGAGGGGCTTTACGTCTCTGACGAGTAAGTGCTCGCCTATCGGCACCTCGAACCGGGTGTCCGGGATAGCGTCGTTGATATGGATGTCGCGCACGTCGTAGTGAATCGTTCGTTTTCTGAACGTGTATGTCACCTCAAGCTCCACGGGCAGAGAGAAGCCGGGCGTGAGCTGCTCCGACCGTTTCACGACAAGCTGTGCCGAAACGCCGCCTCCATGATCCACTTCCATGCTGCGGAGCATAAACTCAGCGGTATCAACCCGGCATATGAGCTGTTCTACTGGATGCTTCACTTGAGGAGCGGTCACGTCCGGAGGCGGCTCGACAACGCGCAGAACGAACACCTCAACACCGTCGATGCGGTCAGTACCGTCGAGCGTTAGCTGTAACGGCTCTGCGAGAAACCGCTCCGGCATCAGACAAATCCCGAAAAAGGTGCACAGATCGTTTGACCATACCGGGAAATCGGGCGCGTCGCTTCTCTTCGCTTCACCGAGTCCGCGATGCAGCGTCCAGAATGTCGTTTCGTTGAGCACCGCTGAGGTTATGCGCTCACCGTTCACCAAACGGGATGTCTCGACACGATAACGCGCCGGCCGTCTGAACTCGAGCCTCATCCGTGAGATATCTGGGACTTGAGATGCCTCCTCGCCGACGATCAGTGCGCTTAAGGTGGAAATCGGCGCAGTGCGTGCGCGCATTCCGGCGAGGATATCGTCGACCTCGACCGCAGGGTCCGGACTGCACGAGGCACCCGCTATTAGCAGAAGGAATACGGCCGTGGCGAGCGCCGACACGGAGACTCTCATAACGTCTGACAATCGCACCATCTCGGATCACCCCTTTCACGATCACGCATCAAGGAAGAACCTCTCGATATGGCTTTTTGTAGCCGCCATTTCCACCTCGGCAGGCTGGCTTGCTCCAACCGCCTTCGACTCCGTCGTTCCTACATAGCGCACAAGAGCGGGCGTTTCACATCGGTCCCTTTCCACTCGAACGGCACACTGCGTGTTCTCACCCGTAACGCATTCTAGCACAGTCTATTTACAAGTACGCCGTGAGCGCCCAAAGGTTCATTTGGTGGTCGCATGAGTTCTGCTAGGAGCATTCAGGCAAACCTCGGCGGGAGGGCCGAGTTCCACCTCGGCCGCAGACGTCCCACCGGGGCGTCTCTATCGACATCTCGCGTTGGATTGTAGGGGCGAACCCATGTGTTCGCCCATCATTTCATGGGGGGCCGTTCCCGCGCAGACGCCAATCCAGGACACGGGTAGCCCGGAAACTCACTTTCCGGGACAGCCTGCCCACAGGGAATCTTGCTCCCGGCAAATGAGTTGCCGGGCTACATGAACTTCGTCATCATTGCGAGCTCGCCATGCGCCGCTACGAACTATTCGTCTAAGAAAAAGGGTACGGACACGTCTCCGCTCGTGCCTCGCTGCGCTTGTGTCAGTCCCCATTTTCTTAGGAGTCCGCCACTGCGGACAAAGCAATCTCGATTTGAAGCTCATGCCACAAAACCAGATTGCCGCGCTCCCTTCGGTCGCCCGCAATGACGAGGGAGGTGTGGGCTTGCGCGATCGGCTGCACAGGTGGTATCGTGGTGTACGGCGCAGTACAGCATAGTGACGAGAGCGCTCGCGATGCGAACGGCGAATCTCAGGAGGAAACGATGAAACGACGAGAGTTTATCGCGACAACCGCCGCCGCAGCGGCAGGATTGATGTTCAGCCGAGAGACGGCAGGCGAAGAGAGCAGGCCGAACGTCCTATTCATCATGACCGACCAACAACGTGCGGACATGATGAGCTGTGCGGGGAACAGGTGGCTCACGACTCCTGCGCTCGACCGGCTCGCTGCGTCCGGTGTCAGGTTCGAACGAGCGTATGGGTGCAATCCCGTATGTCTGCCGAACCGGTTCAGCCTGCAGACAGGTCTCATGCCCAGTGCGGCGGGTATGGGCAGGAACGAGGACGGCGGACGGGCACCGGTGACCGACACCATGATCCGGCACTCGCTCGGCCGCCTGTTCCAGAACGCGGGGTACGAGACGGTGTACGGCGGCAAGGTACATCTGCCGAGGAAGATGGAAAACGTCGCGGAGCTGGGGTACCGGCTCCTGACACGCGACCGACGTCAGGGATTAGCCGACGCCTGCGCGGAATTCATCAAGGGAGAGCACGAGCGGCCATTCTTTCTGTTCGCGTCGTTCATCAACCCGCACGACATCTGTTACATGGCCATCAACGCTCACCGGCGCTCAGAGGGAGCAGCTCCGTTAAGTAACGAGGATTCAAATATCTGCGAGGAGGTGCTCGACCGCGCGCGAAACGTCGAGGATATCGACGCGTTCGTCGCAGCCCACTGTCCTCCGCTGCCGCCGAATCACGCTATACCCGACGCGGAACCGGAATGTATCACCGAGAAGTACGCCAATGTACGACCGTTCCGGGCATACATCCGTGCGAACTGGACCGAGATGGACTGGCGGCTGCACCGGTGGTTATACTGCCGGTTGACCGAAATGGTCGATAAGGAGATCGGTACCGTGCTTGATGCGTTACGCGACGCCGGGCTCGAGGAGAACACGCTGGTAGTCTTCACGAGCGACCACGGCGATATGGATTCCGCACATAAGATGGAGCATAAGTCTGTGCTGTACGAGGAATCGGTACGTATTCCGTTCATTATGAGCTATAAGGGACGAATCCCTGCAGGCATGGTTGACGATACGCACCTGGTCTCCAACGGTCTCGACCTGCTCCCTACATTGTGCGATTACGCCGGGATCAAGGTCCCGAAGGGACTGGATGGGCTGAGCATTCGTCCGCTGGCTGAGCGGAAACAGGTCGCTGAGTGGCGCGATCACGTCGTCGCCGAGAGCCAGAACGGCAGGATGGTACGGACAGACGCGTTTAAGTACTGCATCTACGATTCGGGTGAGCGCCGTGAACAGCTCACGGACCTGAAGAACGATACGGGCGAGATGAACAACCTTGCCGAGGCTTCCGAGTACAAAGACGCCCTGGACACGCACCGTCAGCTTCTCCAAGCATGCGTCGAACGCGCCGGCGACACCATCGGCGCCGAGTATGTTACTATCAGGGCGTAGCGTAACCGCGGACAAAGCTATCCGACTCGGTGCGTGACGGTTGCCGGCGCGAATGAGGGGCGCACATGAACGAACAGCCGTACGAACCGTCTCCCGACCAGAGCGGTACCCCTGCGCCGCTACCTCCGGACACGCTCCGGGAGTTGGCGGTCAACGATGCGCTCCGAAAGATTAAGACAGCCTGGGTAGCGGGGATCGTCTCGGGCGTCATCACGCTCGCGGTAACTCTGCTCTCCATCACGGGCACACGGCTGTTCGGTTTCAACGCGTGGTCGTTTCTCGATGTGGCGCTCATCTTCGGGCTGACGTTCGGCATATATCGGAAAAGTCGCGTATGCGCGGTCGTGATGCTGGTGTACTTCGTCCTATCGAAAATCTACATGTGGACCATAACTCCGTCGTTCATCGGGCTGCTTGTGTCTCTCATTTTCCTCTTCTGCTACGTTCAAGGCGTCATCGGAACGTTCCGGTACCACCGCATTGTCCCCACGCCGCTGGAGGCAACATGATCCCGCCTGACACACTCCGCAACGGGACACGTGGCATGGGCGTCTTGCCCATGAAATCACGGGCGGGACGCCCGTGCCACGCGATGAGCTCACAGCGAACGTGTATGGTTACTTCTTTGGCGTCGCATGGCCATCTTGGCCATGAGATGACGGACGAGGCAAGTTGACCCGGAGGAGATCGCAATGTGCGCACGGCACCGCGAGAACCGGTCGGACGACTGGTTCGTCTGTCCTCATTGCGGCACCGTGCTCCGTTCCGATGCGACGTCATGTCCCGAATGCGGTTCCGACAACACCACCGGTTGGGCGGAAGATGCTGATATGTGGGCCGCAGTGCCACCAGACTACGCCGATGACGACGAATTCGACTACGACAAGTTCATCGCCCGCGAGTTCGGCGACACACGCACGAAAGGTATACGCGTGTCCGCAATTGTTCTCGCGCTCGTAGCTCTGCTCACGATTCTCCTCCTGCTCCTCTCGACCCGCTAGGGGCGACAGCCCGTATCGTAGGGGCGCCGCTTGCCGCGCCCTAAGGCAGACCAAGCCCTGCCCCTACCGTGTCGGGGATATCCTTCACAATGGACAACCCTGCCCCGGCAAATGAGTTGCCGGGCTACGGGGAGGAGGGATTGCGGCGTTCTTCGCGTCCTTCGCGCCTTTGCGTTTAGACGGCTTTGCGGCCGTTGCCGGTAGAGACGCCCCGGCGGGGCGTCTGCGGCCGAGGTGGAACTCGGCCCTCCCACCGGGCCATATCGTAGGGGCGGTTCGCGAACCGCCCTTACAAGATCGAGGGCGGACAACCCGTCTACCGCAAAACCACCGCGTTCCACGGTGTTTGACGCGCCGAGACATAGAGGAGTATAATCAGCTCGGTCTCGAGGGGAGGATGACACATCCGGCGCGGGATGTTGCACAGGGAGACCGACAGTGCAACCGCTGAACGCTAACGCATTGCCGCATCGCGTCAACCAGCCTGACCACACTCACGCACTCTACCTCAACGATGGAGGTGCGAAACCCGCGTCGATATGCTCTGAGTCGATGTGGTGCTGCGCGTCATGCGGAATTCTTCGGGACCGTAGTTACACCCAAAACAAAGATGGATAACATAACGCTTGAGATCCGTTCGCCAGAGAATTTCACGATGAAGCACGTAATTCTCATGAATCTTCTCAGTGTTGGGCCTAGCTTTGCGGCCGGGGCCCTGCTCGGGGTGGGAGGCGTTGGCAGCGTGGCCGTCCCATTGCTTGGGCCATATGTGAGGCCTTTGCCTCTGCTGCTCAGTCCTTTCATCGGCGCACTTGGCCTCAGTCTCCTCGCCTTCTATCTCGCCCCCTTGCTGTTCAATGTAAACTACTACGTTCGAGACCTTGTTCGGCGATATGGCCGAACCCAACCAGCAGCTAGTCATGTGTGTCAGCTTTCAACCGTGCCTAGACTCTGTCGCGGCGCGAGGGGCTTTCTCGAGGACGCCGACGACGTTGGACTGCTCAACCTGAGCGGAAGTGAGATGAGTTTCACCGGGGACCACGTGGACCTCAGGATTCCATACTCGAGCATTGCTTCTGTCACTCGCCATAATGTCGGCTGGCGGGGGCTATGGTTTCTCTACGGCAGCAAGATACGAATAGAGATAGAGAACGCGCAGGGGTATGGCTCCTTCGAGCTCGCCGAACGACAATGTAACACGGTGGCGTCCTCTAAAAGGCTAAGCATAGGCATCTATAGAGTCTTGCAGGAGAAAGTACACGGAGCATAACCAGCGCGCGCAGCGGACCGAGCCGATGATGCGCGTAACGTTGGCTAATAGAAGGACGAACCATGACATCAAACAGGATGGCGACAATCGCGGTAGGATTGCTTCTGCTGACCGGATGTGTTGTTTCACTGCATCCGGTGTACACGGAAGGGGACATCGTATTTGAGCCCGCATTGGTCGGACGGTGGGCTGAAGGCCCCGACGTCTTCCACTTCGAGAAGGCCGGGGACAAGAGCTATCGGGCCACCTACACCGACGAGAGCGGGGCGTCCGGCAGGTTCACGGCTCATCTACTGAAACTCGACGGCGACCTGTACCTGGATCTGTTTCCCGAAGAACCCGACCTGAAGGAGAACGACTTCTACAAGATGCACATCGTAGCAGCCCACACGTTCATGCGCGTGAAACAGATCTCTCCACGGCTCCAGATGGCGTTCATGGATTACGATTGGCTGGACAAGCTCCTCGAGAAAACACCGGAAGCTATCAAGCACGAGAAGCAGGAAGACAGGGTGATCATAACGGCTTCCACCAAAGAGCTGCAGGCCTTCCTGCGAAAGTACTCGAAGGCTGAGGGTTTCTGGGGCGATTTCTCGGACATGAAACGGGTGGAGCGGGAAGCCGAGACGCAACAAGAGGGTGGAGAGTGACTGGCATTCCGCCGGGGGTTCACGCCAGTGCTTCACCCTCACAGTTAGGAGGGACGACATGAATAAGAGCCTCTAACATAATGAAGTGCTCCCGGCGTGGCACGGGCATCTTGCCCGTGAGTTGACGGGCGAGACGCCCGTCCTACCTTCTTCTTGTTAGAGCCTCTAAGACAATTCAGTGGACTTTGCTAGTTCTCCGTGTGATCGCGTCGCTCCAAGCCGTTGAGCGGTAGAAAAAGGCGATGCGAATAACCGGATCGAGCGCACGGCTGAGAACCGTCGATGATGCTAGACGCGAGCTGGCCACAAAAGAATCGCTTCAGAGGCGTATAATGGAGTGGGCAACGAAAGCTGGTTCAATAGCGCACAATTGCGCTTGTTGGAGCAGGAGGGCGTGAGACCATGAGACTGTTTCGCTGCACAAAAACCTCGTTCCTCTTAGTCCTTGTCGCGACGGGCCTCGTCTGGAGCATGACTGCGTTTCCGTACGGTGTAGTCTATCCTAGTGGAAACTGGCCGGAGAACTGGCCGAAGGAATTGGAGCCGTTTCGGGAACGTGCACAAACGGTAGGTTACGGTGTTACCGTAGAGACAGAGTACTATATCATTGAGTTCCGGACGCGCGAGGAGTTCGAGACGATCTGGCCGGCGCTCCTCAGGCTCAAGAGCAAAGGCGCACCCCTCCGTTTGAAGACGGCCGACAAGCCAAGCACGGATCCCGATGACCCCCACATAGTTCGCGAAAGGCCGCATGTCGAGATTATCTGCCCTCCGCGGTCCCAGGGACGGTACCAGTTATTGCTGGACGGAACATACAGGCACATTGGGCCGTGGGCAGCCGATCTCGAGTTGCCGAACGGTATTCTGCCCGAACGAGTTGTGAAGCGAAAAAAGGACGGGAAATGGGTTGTCTGGGAAGGGGACCATTCCTGGGATGAGTATGACTTCCCGGCTTACCAGGCCAGAGTTCAACTCACTCTGTACGTGGACGGCGACGTCATCGACCTGAATCGTATCCGTATCCCCGACAACACCCCTATCGAGGACAAGCGAGTTTTGGACAAGAATAACAAGACTTCAAGCAAGTGACGAGAAGCACAACGGACTGGCGTCGTTGAGTTCGGAATCGTTATGATTTCAGCAGCCTTCAGGTCACGAAAGGAGAAGCTAATGAACAACATGTCACCGCTTTTCATTCTTGCAGCCATGTCGGTACTCCTCATCTCCTCGACGACGGGTCCGGCCGCTGAACTGAACAACCAGGACGTGCGCGGGGTACGGGTCGTCATTGTCACCGGCCAGGACTATCCCGGCCACAAGTGGCGTCTGACCGCGCCGGTGTTGGCCGAAGTCCTCGGCCAGGACTCACGCATGCACGTCAGTGTGGTTGAAGAGCCAAAATTCCTTGCATCACCCGAGCTGAGCCAATACGATGTTATCGTGTTGCACTTCATGGACTGGGAGCAACCGGACCCCGGCCCGCAGGCCCGAGCCAGCCTGAAGCGATTCGTCGAAGGTGGCAAAGGGCTGTGTATCGTCCACTTCGCCTGCGGCGCCTTCCAGGATTGGCCCGAGTTTCAAAACCTGGCGGGGCGGGTTTGGGATCCGGAATTAAGGGCCCACGACCCGTATGGGGAATTTCGCGTTGGAATCACGGCAACGGATCATCCCATCACGGAAGGGCTCAAACCTTTTGAGACGGTCGATGAACTATACACATGCCTTGCGGG